>Ga0197143_1000218_pt1 | contig 68066 bp, 71 predicted proteins | sample GBS70_MetaG_FD_148603 | JGI IMG/M metagenome (GOLD analysis project Ga0197143, IMG submission 148603) | Sediment microbial communities from Great Boiling Springs, Gerlach, Nevada, United States - GBS 70_MetaG | ecosystem: Environmental > Aquatic > Thermal springs > Hot (42-90C) > Sediment...
CGATTTCCCGGTGGACGTTCCCGGCGTCGAGGAGAAGATCCGCGTCTTCACCACCCGCCCCGACACGGTGTACGGTGCCACCTTCGTCGTACTCGCACCGGAACACGACCTCGTCCCGAAGGTCACGACGCCCGAGCAGCGGGCGGTGGTGGAGGAGTACCAGCGTCAGGCCTCGCGGGAGACCGAGATCGAGCGGATGTCGACCGAGCGCGAGAAGACCGGCGTCTTCACCGGGGCCTACGCCATCAATCCCTTCAACGGCCGTCGAATCCCCATCTGGATCGCTGACTACGTGCTGGTCACGTACGGGACGGGCGCCATCATGGCGGTCCCCGCCCACGAGCAGCGCGACTTCGAATTCGCGGCGAAGTACGGGCTCGACATCATCCCCGTGTTCGACCACCCCGAGATCGACGTGACGAAGCCGCTCGAGCGGGCCTTCGAACACGGGACGCGGATGATCAACTCCGGCCCCTTCGACGGAACGCCGGCGGAGGACGCCATCCGCGCGGTTGTGGAGTATGCCGAGCGGGAGGGGATCGGCCAGCGGGCGGTGACCTACCGTTTGCGAGACTGGCTCATCTCCCGCCAGCGGTACTGGGGTGCTCCCATTCCCATTGTCTACTGCGACGCCTGCGGAACGGTGCCCGTACCCGAAGACCAGCTTCCCGTGCTTCTGCCCGAAAAGGTTCAGTTCCTTCCCACCGGGCAGTCGCCCCTCACGATGATCCCCGAGTGGGTGAACACGTCCTGCCCGCAGTGTGGTGGGCCGGCGCGCCGCGAAACGGACACGATGGACACGTTCATCTGCTCGAGCTGGTACCAGATGCGGTACATCGACCCACACAACGCGGAGCGGCCCTTCTCGCCCGCCCTGGCGGAGTACTGGCTGCCGGTCGACCAGTACACGGGGGGTGCGGAGCACGCCGTGATGCACCTGCTCTACACCCGTTTCTTCTGGAAGGCCGCGCGGGACATGGGGCTGGTGAAGGGCGACGAGCCGATGCTCCGGCTCTTCAACCAGGGCGTCATCCTCGGCCCCGACGGGAACCGCATGTCGAAGAGCCGTGGGAATGTGGTGGCGCCGGACGAGCAGGTGGAGCAGTACGGCGCTGACGCTTTCCGCTGCCAATTGATGTTCATCGGTCCTTGGGAGCTTGGCGGGCCTTACAACCCCACCGGCATGCAGGGCATCGTCCGGTGGCTGCGGCGGGTCTGGTCGCTGGCCCTCGAGCCGCCTCAGCTCGTCGACGCCCCCGATGCTCCGGAGACCCTCGCCCTCCGCCGGGCCATGCACAAGACCATTCGGGTCGTCACCGACGACATGGAGCACTTCCGTTTCAATACGCTCATCGCCCGCCACATGGAGTTCTGCAGCGAGCTGCAGCGGGTACGGGAGCGTGGCCAGGCCGACCGCGACGCCTGGAACGAGGCGGTCGAGACGATGTTGCTGCTCATCGCGCCGCTGGCACCCCACATCACGGAGGAGCTTTGGGAGCGGCTGGGAAAGCCCTACAGCATCCATCTCCAGCGGTGGCCCTCCTACGACCCCGACCTGGCTAAGGACGAGGAAGTGGAGGTGGTGGTTCAGGTGAACGGGAAAGTGCGCGGGCATCTGCGGCTCGCGCCCGATGCCCCTGAGGAAGTGGCTCGGACTCGCGCCCTCGAACTGGAGCGGGTGCGGGCGGCGCTCGACGGGGGCACTCCGAGGCGGGTGATTTACGTCCCGGGCAAGCTCGTCAACTTCGTTGTGTAGGGGCAGGAGCGCGCGGAGCCCGTCACCGTGGAGGAACGGAGAACTTCGTGAAAAATTTGCGATTCCTCGGTGGACATCGGAGAGCCGGGGAACTACCTTGCGGGTTGCGCCCACATCCTCGTCGAGGAGGTTCGGGATGCAGCTCAGGCGCACGCAGAAGGAGGCCGTAGTGGACGAGCGCACACGCGACCGCATCCCCCACGAGGAGACCGATGTCGACGCGGTGCTCGCCGCGCTGAGCAATGGAGTCGAGAAGTCACGGGAGGAGCCGGCTGCAGCGGTGACCCGCACGGCCGTCAGCCTCATCGACCGCCAGTCGTCGTTCGATGGCCAGTTTCGTACCGAGAAGGACCTGCGCATCGAGGGAACAGCTGCGGGGCAGATCCATTGCGGCGGCACTCTCACCGTGGAACGAGAGGCAACCGTCAAGGCGAAGGTCGAGACGCGAGACCTCGTGGTGCGGGGACGCATCGAGGGGGACGTGTCGTGCAGCGGGCGGGCCGTCCTCGCCAGTACAGCCGTCGTGAGTGGCAGCCTGAAGGCGGCTACGCTCGTGGTCGAGGAGGGCGCGTCCCTCTCGGCGACGGTCGAGGTGGTGCCAAGCGTCCGGCCTGCGGCAGCGACGCCACCTCCTCCCGACCGGGTGGCGGAGCGGCCGCCAGAGCCGGCTCCGGTGGGGGCCATCGGGGCGCCGCCTGCCGAGTTCCCATCGCGGCCCGGGTCGCGGTCTCGCTCCGCCCCGTCGTTCTCCCTCGTCTCGACAGAAGAGCGGTAGCGCTCAGTTCAGGCGGGGATCCATCGGCGCCCAGGCGAACATCGCCAGTTGGCCGCGCTGGCGCCGCAGCACCGTTCGCCAGAGGATGGCCGGTTCGGGTGTGAAGATATCCTCCGCTCGGGGGTCCACCACGAACCACGCGCCTTCGGCGAGCTCTCCCTCGAGCTGCCCGCCTGCCCAACCCGAATACCCGGCGTAGACGCGAACAGCCTGCAGCAGGGGCAGGAGGGCCCCCGGTCTCGAGAGGTCGACGATGCCCACCCCGTCGATGATCTCCGTCCACCCTTCGGACGGGGCTTCGGCGGTGGGACGTAGCCTCGCGAGTCCGAAGGCGTGGGATGGTTCGACGGGGCCTCCCGAGAACACGAACGCAGGGTCGGCGGCCGCTTCGGTCCATTCGGGCAGGTGCTCGCGGAGCGGAGCCGTCTCCACCGGCCGGTTCAGCACGAGGCCGAACGCCCCGTTCTCGTCGTGGAAACAGAGCAGGACGACCGTGCGGACGAAGTTCGGGTCGAGCAGTTTCGGCGTTGCGACGAGCAGCTTGCCGCGGAGAGAGGCTGTCACAGCTCCATCGTGACAAGGCCCCGCTGCCTGTGGGAGGGCGGAGCGGGGCCCGACGCGAAGTCGTCGTAGGTACCTAATACGTGCGGAAATACACGTTGCCGTTATAGACCCAGGTCTCGACCTTCACGTTGAGACGTTTGGCCGCCCGGGCGATACGAAGGACGAGGCCGCGCGCTGTCTCGTTTCCCTCGGGGCGGAGCTCGCCGACCTCGTTGGGACCGAGCTGCCGGACGAAATCTTCATAGAGCCGCATTCGGGCGGTGAGACGGCCCGTTTGCCGGCTGGGGGGTGGTGCCTGGTCAGCGGGGAGCTTGCGAAAAACTGCCACTTCGAACCTCCCAAGGTGAAATATGGCTTCCGTATTCGACTCTAGCGGAGGTCCGAGTCTTTGTCGACCGTTTTGGCAATCGTAACGGCAACGTCTCCAATTTGTCCCAAACGAGTTTCGCCTGTGAACGCACCCTCCGATACTGCGGGAGCGAAAGCGGGCGAATCGGCTCGTCGAAGCGTTCGACCTCTCCTTCAGCGGCGCTCTTGCAAGTTCATGATGCTCGTACGAATCGCATCGAGGAAGGCCTGGAGCTGGTGTTCGAGCCTCCGCAACACTTCGAGAGCGTACTGGTCGGCATCGTCGAGCTGTTTGGTTGCCGCCTCCGCCGCTTCGCTCAGGTGGGCGGCAGCGACGGCATCGGCCTCCGCAATCGTCTGGCGGGCGCGCTGCTCGGCCTCGAGGAGCATCTGCTGGCTGCGTGCTTCGGCTTCGCGCACGATGTCGCTTTCCGCAAGGATGCGTTCCCGCTCGCGGTACGCCTCCTCGATGATGCGCCGAGCAGTTTCGCGGGCGTCCTGGATGATCTGGTCCCGACCTTCGAGGATCTGAGCAGCCTGGCGCAGGTCGGCCGGGATGGCGAGCCGGAGCTGATCGATGATGTCGAGCATCCGTTTCCGGTCGACGACCAGGTTGCCGCCCACGGGGAGCCTCCGTGCTTGGACCACCAGCTCCTCCAGGGCGTCGATGAGATCGAAGATCTCCACGGTGTGCTCGCGCTCAGTCCTCGAAGCCGAAACGCCGGCGGAGCGCCGTGCGCACGTGCGGGGGAACGAGGTCCTTCACATCGTAGCCGAGGCGGGCGACTTCGCGGATGCGGCTGGCGCTGATGTAGAGGAAATCCTGGCTCGCCATCAGGTAGACCGACTCCAAGTGGGGGGCCATCTTCCGGTTCATCATCGCCATGTCGAATTCGGCCTCGAAGTCGCTGACGGCGCGAATCCCGCGTACGATGGCTACCGCTCCCTTCCGTCGGGCGAAATCCACCGTCATCTCGTCGAAGCCCTCCACCTCCACGTTCGGCAGGTCTTCGACGGCCTTTCGAAACATCTCGATGCGTTCTTCCCAGGAGAAAAGCGAACCCTTTTCGCGGCCTTTTACGACCGCAACGATCACGCGGTCGAAGAGGTGCGTCATCCGCCTGACGAGGTCGAGGTGCCCGTTCGTAACTGGGTCGAACCCGCCCGGGAACACTGCAATCCTCATGCCGCCTCCTGCTCGACGTAAAAACTCAACGTGGTGTCGCCGTAGGTTCGCGCGTCAACGAGCGCAAGCCCCGTTGGCCGTCCGGGCGGATTGTACCGACTCGCATGCTCGTAGACGACCACGCCTCCCGGCGCTAGCAGGCGGCGGACCTCCGCCAGCGTCTCCTCCCCCTCGGGCGCTCCGTATGGCGGGTCGAGGAGGACGATGTCGAACCTCCCCTCGACCCAGCGGAGGGCATCTGGGAGGCGTCCCCGGATGACGGTGGCGCGGTCGCTGTAGCCGGCCGCCGCCAGGTTCCGGAGGATCGTTTGGCATGCTTCGCGGTCCCGCTCCACGAACACGGCCGACGCTGCGCCGCGGCTGAGCGCTTCAATGCCGAGGGCGCCCGTTCCCGCGAAGAGGTCGAGGACCCGCGCCCCGGTGACCCTCGCGCCCAGGATGTTGAAGAGCGCTTCGCGCACCAGCCCGGTTGTGGGGCGGAGACGGACGCCTCGCGGCTCGGCGAGGGGCGTCCCCCGAGCCTCTCCACCGGTGATGCGGAGGGGACGCCTCGCCATCGTCAGCCGCCGGCGGCCGCTGGCGGTGGCTGCACCGCCACCTCGATGGTGTTCTCGAATCGGAATACGCCGTCGCCTACCTGAAGCGTAATGCGGTACGTGCCCGGCTGGGGCGGCGCCGTCCAGGTCACCGCTCCCCGCGCACCGCCCTGGAGCGTGCCGCCCGAGGCCGTCCACCGCGGCTCCAGGTCGGCCGGGTTCGGTTGGACGAGCACGGGCTGGCCAGATTCGATGAAGGGCTCCAAGGCCGGCCAGATGTCACCGAGCAACGGGTCAGCGCTGACGTCCTCGATGGCTACGCCGCCGAGCTGGTGTTTCGTCACCAGCTCCAGCTTGAAGCCGATACTGAACGCGTTTTCGATCCACACGGTGCGGTTTCCGTTCTGCTTGTAGGTGAAGGTCACCGTCGCCGTGTTGGGGTCCCACACGATCCCCGACACACCGAGGTTCCGATCGATGTTCGGAGCGCTGATTTCGACGTTCGCATTGGTGCGGATTGGCTCGGCCGACGAGCCCGGCTGCGCAATCGCTGCGGCGATCCGCATCGCCTCCGCTAGCTTCAGGGTGCGGAAGCCCTCCGCCGAGGACTCGGTTGCATACGGCGTCACGGTGAGGACGAGCTTGTTCGCCGGCACCGAGAGCTTCAGGTACTCGAGGATCTCCGGCATATGCAGACGGTACAGCCGTTGGTCGCGCATGGGGGCGATCTGGACGATGTCGGCGGCTTCGCCCAGAGCCTTCCAGTCGTACGCGCCCTCCTCGACACGGTCGGCTAGGCGCTGCGGCGGGGGAAGCGTGAGGCTGAGCAGCTTCCCCTCCTTGTGCAGCGCTTGGGACAGCTCCAGGACGAGCAGCGAGAACGACTGGCGCAGGTCCGGCCGGAGGTCGAGGTAGGCGACGTCGATGCCGTCGGCGCCGGTGTCGCGGACCACGCGGAGGATGGCTTGGACGTGCGTCGTGCGGCTTGCGGCACTGGAGAGGATTGCGTCGACGTTCGCCAGGGAGCCCGTTGCCGCGCTGCTCGCGGAAATGGTGGGGAGCCATAGGGCCCCGCCCCGGTCGGCGACGAGCGTGGGCTGCCCTTCCACGCCCCCGTCGGCCGAAGGCCGAAAGTCGAGCGTATGCAGCATGGTGAGGGCACCCGCCGCCGAAGGATGGAGCGTCTGTCCAGCCGGCAGGTACCCGATGACGTGACCCGCCGGGAGGAGCCGTCTGAGCACCGCGACGAACGGCGGGACCTTCGCGACCGTCGCCTGCGCCTTCTTGCCCTCCTCGGCGAGCACGGCCGGCCCCAGCGGCGTCCAGGTCCGGCTCGCGGGGTCGTACTCGTAGAGGGCGAGTCCCCCGGCGTCGTCAGCGGCCCGTTCGAGCTTCACGCTGAGCTGGAACTCGGCCCCGTCCGGGAGGTCCCTGGTGTCACCCCTCAGTTCGTACAGCTTGCTGGCGAAGGCGAACCCGGCTGGCGGTTCGGCTTCGACGCTGCTCGGGCAGTACACGTCGCTGCAGCTATCGCCGCGGACCCAGCCGATGATGAAGGCAGCCACGATGACCAGCCCGCCGATGATCCCGGCAAAGGCTGCCAGTCGCGGCCACGACGGGCCCAGGCGGCGGCTCGGCCGGTGCGGGGCTGGGCGTCCCCATCGTGCTTTCGGCGTATCGCGCATCGTTCCTCCGGCGGTCGAACCCGCTCCGGATCAGCAGGGTGGCACGGCGCTGCGGTATCGGTCCAGCAGGTCGCCGCAGGTCGAAACTCCCGCTTGCCGTTGTCGGCGCCTCCCGCAACGGGGTATACTCCCCCCGACTGAGGCGCGGCGGGCCTCGGTCCATTTTTTTACCGTCGGCCAGTGAGCGAGGCTAGCGTCTATGACCGAGAAAACGATCCCGTTGACGCCGGAAGGCCGCGACAAGCTGCTGAAGGAGCTCGAAGAGCTCCGCAGTCGGCGAAAGCTCATCGCCGAACGCATCCACCACGCCCAGGAGCTGGGCACAAGTCAGACCGACGCCGAGTACGAGGATGCGAAGCAGGAACAGGGGATGGTGGAGGGGCGGATCCTGGAGATCGAGGAGATCCTCCGCCGGGCCGTCATCATCGACGAGTCGAAGGTGCAGGGGGCCGGGCGCGTCGTCGTGGGCAGCCGCGTCGAGGTCGAGCAGGACGGCCAGGTGCGGGTCTTCCGTATCGTCGGCGCTCCGGAGGCCGACCCTTCCGTAGGGAAGATCTCGAACGAGTCCCCCGTCGGCCGCGCCTTACTGGGGAAGGCGCCGGGCGATGTCGTCGAGGTGAACGTGCCCAAGGGAGTGCTTAAGCTCAAAATCCTCAAGGTAGAGTGAGCGCCCCCGTCGAACCGCCTGCCGGGCGGAGGGCGAACGAAGGAGGCGAAGGCCCGTTGGACGACCTGTTGGCAGCGCGGCTCGCCAAGCTCGAGCAGCTGCGCGCCCGCGGCATCGACCCGTACCCGCCGAGGGTCCGCCGCACACACACTGCGGCAGAGGCCCGGGAGCTCGCCATCGCTGCGGGCCGCGAACCCGCTGCCGACAACGGAGCGGTGGTCGTGTGCGGTCGCGTCATGGCGCGCAGGGACATGGGCCGTGCGACTTTCGTCGACCTCCAGGACGGGAGCGGCCGGATTCAGGCCCTTCTCCGCCAGAACATCCTCGGGCCCGACGCTTACGAGCTGTTTCGCCTGGTGGACCTCGGGGACTTTGTCGCCATCGAAGGCCAGCCGATGCTTACGAGAACCGGTGAGCCGACGGTGGAGGCGCGGGAGTGGAGGATGCTGTGCAAGGCGCTCCATGCCCCGCCGGAGAAGTACCACGGCCTCGCCGACCCGGAGCTCCGGCAGCGGCGGCGATACCTCGACCTCATGGCCAACGAGGAGACGCGCCGCACCTTCCGCATCCGGACGGAGATGGTGCGTGCCATCCGCCGTTTCCTCGACGAGCGGGGATTCATGGAGGTGGAGACACCAATCCTTCAGGAGGTTACCGGGGGCGCCGCCGCCAAGCCCTTCGTAACGCACTACGACGCCCTCGATGAGGACCGGTACCTTCGCATCAGCCTCGAGCTGTACCTGAAGCGCCTCATCGTGGGAGGGTTCGACAAGGTGTACGAGCTTGGCCGGAACTTCCGGAACGAGGGATTGGGCTGGAAGTACAACCCCGAGTTCACCATGCTCGAGACCTACGAGGCGTACACCGATTACCACGGTGTCGCGGAGATGGCCGAGGCGCTCGTCTCGACCGTGGCATCGGAGGTGCTGGGCACGCGGACCATCACGTTCCGGGGACACGAGATCTCCCTCGAACCCCCATTCCAACGGATGACGATGTACGAGGCGCTGGACCGGTACGCCGGCATCGACGCCGAGCGCCTCAGCACGGCCGAGGCGCTTCGCGCCGAGCTCGAGCGTCGGGGCCTCGAGACCGACCCCCGCTGGGGGTGGGGCAAACTGCTCGACGAGGCGATGAGCGCGTACGTGGAGCCCAACCTCATCCAGCCGACGTTCCTCCTCGACTACCCGGTGGAGCTCTCCCCGCTCGCCAAGCGGAAGCCTGACAATCCGCGCCTGGTGGAGCGGTTCGAGCTCTTCATCGGCGGTCTCGAAGCTGGCAACGCCTACACGGAGCTCAACGACCCGATCGATCAGCGGCGGCGCTTCGAAGAGCAGCTGGCGATGCGGGCGGCGGGCGACGAAGAGGCGGAGATGCTCGATGAAGACTTCCTCCTCGCCATCGAGCACGGGATGCCCCCCACCGGCGGCTTCGGCATGGGCATCGATCGCTTGGCCATGCTCTTCACCGGTCACGCGACCATCCGCGAGGTCATCCTCTTTCCGCAGCTGCGGAAGGTGAAGTCGTAGCGAGGGGGCGGTGGCAGAGTCGGGAACGCCGCGGTACGCCGACATCGAGCGCCACCACACGGCAACGGCGTACGTCGTTGCCGGCGAGCGGACGTTGCTCATCTGGCATCGAAACCTGGGGATGTGGCTTCCTCCCGGTGGCCACTGCGAGCTGAACGAGGACCCCGTCTCGGCCGCTGTCCGCGAGGCCCGCGAGGAGTCCGGCCTCGATGTCGAAGTGGTGCCCTTGCATCCCCTCATCGAGTGCTCGGCACCGCAGGTGCTCCCGCCGCCTGCCGTCATCCTCCTCGAGGACATCATCCGGCCCGACCAGCCGTATCATCAGCACATCGACCACGTCTTCTTCACGCGTGCACGCGGGGAAGTGGACTTCGAGGCTCCGGTCCCCGGCGGGCCGGCGCGTTGGCTGACGCGCGCCGAGCTCCTCGACGCGGGGCTTGCCCTGCCCAACCCCGAAGGGACGCTCGTTCCCGTGGCCGAGGACGTCCGGCTGCTAGGGGTGCAGGCCATCGACGTTGTGAGCTCTCGGGAGGCGGTCCGTGCTTAGCGTCCAGTTCATCCGCGAGAACGCGGAGCGGGTTCGTCGCGACCTCGCTCTCCGCAACACGACGGCGCCCATCGACCGCATTCTCCACCTGGACGACCGGCGCCGCGCGCTGCTCCAGGAGGTCGAGGCCCTCCGGCACGAGCGGAACGTGGCGAGCAAGGCCATCGGGCAGACGAAGGACCCCGAGGAGCGGGAGGAGCGCATCCGGGCGATGCGTGCCGTCGGTGCGCGCATCGATGCCCTCGAGGCCGAGCTGCGCGATGTGGAGCGCGCCCTCCGCGAAGCGCTTCTCGAGGTGCCGAACGTCGTCGACCCCTCCGTGCCTCCAGGCCCGGACGAGAGCGGCAACGTCGTCGTCGAGGAGTGGGGCGAACGGCGGACCTTCGATTTCGAGCCCCTGCCCCACTGGGAGCTGGGAGAGCGCCTCGGCGGCCTCGACTTCGAGCGTGGGGTGAAGATGGCCGGGAGCCGCTTCTTCGTGATGCGGGGGCCGCTTGCACGGCTGCACCGAGGGCTCATCGCTTGGATGCTCGACCGCCACCGCGAGGCCGGCTTCGTCGAACACTACCTGCCCTACATGCTCACCGAGGCGTCGCTGTACGCCTCCGGCCACCTCCCGAAGTTTCGCGACAACCTCTACCACGACGACCAGGAGGACTACTTCTGGGTGCCCACGGCCGAGGCGCCGTTCGTGAACTTGTACCGCGACGAGATCCTGCCGCCCGGGAGCCTGCCGAAGCGGTTGGTGGCGCACACTCCGTGCTTCCGAAGGGAGCAGATGAGCGCCGGCCGCGACGTCCGCGGCATCAAGCGGCTGCACCAGTTCGAAAAGGTCGAGCTCTTCGTCATCTGCGAGCCGGCTACCAGCAACTCCGAGCTGGACGGCCTCGTTCGGAGGGCTCGCGCGCTCCTGGAGGAGCTGGAGCTTCCCCACCGAGTCGTCCAGCTTTGTAGCGGCGACCTCGGGTTCAGCGCGGCAAAGACGTTCGACATCGAAGTCTGGGCTCCCGGGGCGGGCGAGTGGCTCGAGGTGAGCTCCGCCTCGAACTGCCTCGATTTCCAGTCCCGGCGCGCGAACGTCCGCTACCGGCCCGAGCCTGAAGCCCCGGTGACCTTCCCACACATGCTCAACGCCTCGGGGCTGGCCCTGCCTCGCACGCTCATCGCGGTGATGGAGACGTACCAGAACGCCGACGGGACGATCACCGTCCCCCGCCCCCTCCGGCCGTACGTCGGCACCGACCGCATCGAGCCGCTGGAATAGTACGGGCCCCGCCCAAGCGGGGCCCGCAGCGATTGTCTCGCGCGACCGTCAACTGCTCTTCCCGTGGCCGTTCTGTCCCACAGCCGTCGCGGCGTGCTCAGGCCGTTCGAGGATCTCGTCGATGAGGCCGTACGCTTTCGCCTGCTGGGGGTCGAGCCAGAAGTCACGGTCGGTATCCTGCTCGATCTTCTCCAGCGGTTGACCGGTGTGCTTGGAGATGATCTCCCGCAGGACGCGTTGCAGGCGGAGTGTCTCCCGTGCCTGGATCTCGATATCGCGCGCTTGGCCTTGCGCGCCGGACATGACCTGATGCAGGTGCATGGTGGAGTGGGGCAGCGCATACCGCTTCCCCTTCGCGCCCGCGGTGAGCAGGACGGTGCCCATGCTGGCCGAAAGGCCGATGCACACGGTGGCGACGTCTGGGCGGATCAACTGCATCGTGTCGTAGATGGCGAGCCCTGCCGTCACGCTTCCGCCCGGGCAGTTGATGTACATCATGATGTCCTTCTCGTCGTCCTCGCGCGCCAGATAGAGGAGCTGGGCGATGACGATGTTCGCCACCATCGCGTCGATGGGGGTGCCGAGGAAGACGATCCGCTCCTTGAGAAGCAGGGAGTAGATGTCGTAGGCGCGCTCGCGCCGCCCGTCCGACTCGATGACGTAGGGGATGATGTTCGTGGGCGGAAGGTACGGAGGCGGCGGCACGTTGCCACCGATGATGTCGCGCAGGACTTCATAGCTGCCCATGAACGCCTCCTCTCGCTCTCCAGTGTGCGGTGCCGCCGGCCAAGCTGCCAAGCGGAAGCCGATGGCCGAACGGCCGTCGGCCATCCCGCCGGAGCCGGTACAATCCTTCGCAGGAACGATGGGAAGGAGTCCTGCCGATGCGCAGGTGTCCGTGGTGCGGACGTGAGAACCTGAACGTGTACGTCTATTGCCAGGGCTGCGGGCGCGGTTTCGCCGGGCCTGAGCGGAAGGAGAAGCCGCGGGAGGGGAAACGCCGCGGGCTGCTGGGCTTCCTCCGCCGGGCAGCGTAGCTAACTCAGCGGCGCGGAAGCCCGTGCCGCCGGAGCTGCGCCACCCGCAGGGCGGAGACCGTCGCCACGCAGTAGGGGACGCAGTAGGTCAAGGGTATTTTCCACAGCATCGCCGCCTGGAGGTTCCCCGAAGCGAGCTGGTCCCCCTGGTTGATGGCGGTGAGGACGGTACCCACGACAGCGGCGATGGTGAGGGCCGTACGCACGACCCTGCGGGAAGAAAGCGTGTGCCGGAGGCAAAGGTGGACGGGTGCCCCGTCGTCGCCCTCGACCCGGAAGCGAGCGAAGGAGTGAGCGCCGCGATCGCAAGGGGGGAGGACTCCGCTCTCGTCCTCCGAGGCGCGGCTCACACCGGCGGCTGCGGTCATCTCACTCAAAGTTTCGAGTCGACCTGGGAGAATCCGAAGTACTGGTTCAGCGCCGAGAGCCGTCCGCTCAGCAAGAGGACGCCGAGCCCGATGAGCATGAGGGCTGCCGCGACCTCCACGGCGGGAGTCCATCGCTGGAGGGCGCGGACCATCCGGGTGGCATCGCTCACGGCCAGGGCTGCTGCCAGGAAGGGAACCGCGAACCCGAGGGCATAGAAGCCGAGGAGGTACGTACCGGTAACCACGTCGCCCGATTGGCTGGCCAAGGAAAGGATGCCACCCAGCACCGGTCCCACGCACGGCGTCCACCCGGCAGCCAGGGCAGCACCGGTCACGGCCGAGCGCACGTACCCCGCCTTCCGACCGGCGCCGGGGTCGAATTGGACGGTGCGGGAGAGGAGCGAAAACTGGACGATCCCCGAGAACTTCAGCCAGGCGACGAGGGCCGCTCCCATCAGAAGGCCCACGCGCAGCCGGTCCCCTCGGATGTCGGCGAGCTCTACGATGCCCACGAGCAGGAGGGAGACGGCGGCGAGCATCGCCGCGGACTTCAAGAGCGAGCCTTTACCGTAGGACGGCACGAGCGAGGCGCCGAGCACGATGACCACGATGCCGGCTCCCTGCTGCAGCTCCCGCTGGTGGTCCTGCAGGAAGTACCCCAGGGCGCCCGCACCCGCTCCGAGGGCGATGAACACGGCCGCCAAGCCGAGCAGGAACGCGGCCGCCTGACGGAGCACCGCCCCTCGGCTCGCGGCGATCCGGCCATCCTCGATGCTGGCGCCCGCCACCTGCGTGAGGTAGATGGGCACGAGCGGCAGCACACAGGGGGACACGACCGACAGCACGCCGGCGGCGTAGGCGAGGAGCGGCCCGCCAGCCCCACGGAGGTCGAACGAATCTGCGGAGAGCCCGAAGGCGAGCACGCCCGCCACCGGCAACAGGCCCAACACCCCCAAGACCGCGTACGCAGGCCAGGCCGCGGATGTCCGTTCGCCCCGGGTGGTTCCAAGCTCGGCTGAAGCGCTGCCCATTTCGCCTTCCATGGTGACACGCTGCCCGACCGAAGGCACGTGTCGGCGGTCACGTTGGCTCCTGGGCGCGGCGGCCTTCCCCGATCGAGCCTCGCTCAGCGGCCCGGCGCTCGAGGCCCTCGACATCGGCAACGGCGATGAAGCGGCGTTCGGCCGTCACCAGCCCTGCGCGCTCGAACTCGTTCAGGGTGCGCCACACGGTTTCCCGGGTCGTCCCCAGGAGCTCGGCCAGTTCCTGGTGCGTGAAGCCCTCGATACGGCCGGAATTCCGGGCAAGGCGGAGGAGCAGCCTCGCTAACCGGGCCGGAACGGAGCGGACGGCCACGTTCTCCAGCTCGTCCTCGGCAGCCCGTAGCCTCCGGGCGACGCTGTGGAGGATGGCGAGCGCAGCGCTCGGGTGTTCGCGCAGCAGCTCCTGGATGTCCTGCCGGCTCATCACGCAGATGGCCGAGTCTTCGATGGCCTCGGCGAAGGTGTCCCCCATTCGCTGGGCGACGGTTGGCATGTCGCCGAACGTGGCCCCCGGTTCGAGGATGCCGACGACGACCTTTCGGCCGCCGCCCGTGAGTCGGTAGAGCGCCACCCGTCCGGTCTTCAGGAGGAAGAGCCCCTCCGGCGTGACGCCGGGGTGGTACACGACCGTCCCTCGGCGCGCCGTCATCATCGGCAGGCGCGCTCCGATGCGGGCGACGAAGTCGTCGGGAACCCCGTGGAAGAGCTCGTGCGCGCGGAGCAGGGCGACCCGTTCCGAGAGGTTGCTCGGCGCGTCGGAGGTGCGGCTCGTCGTCATCCACGGCCCTCCTCGCCGAATTCTACTCCTCGAGGTCGATCGCAAGTCCCGTCGCCCTCGTCGCCCGGGAGGAGCGCCTCGATCACCCGGAGGAGGGCGCCACAATCCGGCGTGCCGAGGTGGACGAGCCGTCCGCGAAAGGCGAACGCCGGCACGGCCCCGAACAGCTCCGAGGACGGCACCGTATCGATGTCGCGAACTTCGACGCGTACCCGTTCGAGCAGCGCCGGGCAGTCCAGCACTTTGCCCAGGGCACGCTGGCACCACGGGCAGGAGGGGTCGACGTAGACCACGAGGGGTTCGTCCACGCCGCGCAGGGTAGGGCGGGCTCGTTCTCCCGGCCGTGATGCGCGTCACGCCTCGGTGCCGAGGGCGGGGGCTACGATGCCGGCATGAAGCTCGCCGTGCTGCTCGCCGCGCTCGTTGCCGTGGCCGTCGCGGGGACATCGTGTGGAGGTGACAGCTCCCCGGTGCCCACGCCGGCGCCCACGCCAGCCGCGTCCGACGCGACGCCGTTCGACTACGAGGCGTACCAGTTCTCCCTCCTGTGGCCCGAGACGGATTTCAGCAAACGGACCGTCTCCCTTCTCGAGATCATCAGCGGCGGCGTTTCGCCCGATGGCATCCCGCCGCTCGATGCCGACGGTGCCACCTCCATCGCTTCACCGCGGGCAGGGAAAGCGCGGTTCGTCCCCGCGGCGGCGGCTCAGTATCCCGAGCGGATCCCGGTGACGTACGTGGTCGTGAACGGCGAAGCGAAGGCGTACCCACTCCACATCCTCACCTGGCACGAGGTGGTGAACGATCTGGTCGGCGGCGTGCCGGTGGTGGTCACGTTCTGCCCGCTTTGCAACACCGCCCTCGCCTTCGAGCGGAGGGTCGGGGATACGGTGTTGGATTTCGGCGTGTCGGGGATGCTGCGGAATTCCGACCTCATCATGTGGGACCGGCAGACGAAGAGCTGGTGGCAGCAGGCGCTCGGTGAGGCGATCGTCGGCACGTACGCCGGGACTCGGCTCCGCGCGATTCCAGCGCCCATCGTTTCGTTCGGGGAGTTCCTGCGCTCCTTCCCCGATGGGGCGGTGCTTTCCGAAAACACGGGGGTCGAGCGGAACTACGGCATCAACCCGTACGACGGGTACGACAGGCCCACGAATACGCCGTTCCTCTTCGTGGGCGAACCCGACCCGAGATTGCCTCCCATGGAGCGGGTCGTCGGCCTCGCCAGCGGCGACGGTCCGCTTGCCGTGCCCTTCTCCGCGCTCGAGACGGTTCGCGTTGTCCATGCCGATGTGGAGGGTTCGCCGGTTGCCGTCTTCTGGGCACCGGGCACGGCCACGGCGCTCGGCGAGGGGTGGATACCGGACGCGCGCGATATCGGCAGTGCCACGGTCTTCTACCGGCGCGCTGGCGAGATGGTGCTCGAATTCGAACGCGCCGGGGACGGTCGGTTCCGCGACCGCGGAACCGGCAGCGTTTGGACCCTCGCCGGGCTGGCTGTCGAGGGGCCGCTCGCCGGCACGCGGCTCGTCCCCGCCCCTCACCAGGTGCCGTTCTGGTTCGCCTGGGCGGCCTTCCATCCGGAAACGCGCGTCTGGCAGCCTGAGTGACCGCTCGGACGCTGCCGAAGCCTCCGCGGCCGTGGTAGGCTGGCGGGCGCAATCGTTCCCTTTGTGAAAGGCGACGCGGGAGGCGACCCCATGCGGTTCCGGTTTACCCCCGAGCAGGAGGCGTTTCGCCAGGAGCTCCGCGAGTTCCTGCGCGAAGAGGTACCGAAGGCGGAAGCAGTCGATGGCTTCAGCCAGTCGTTCAGCAAGAAGCTGGCCGCGCGAGGCTGGATCGGGCTCGCGTGGCCGAAGGAGTACGGCGGCCAGGGGCTGGGGCCTATCGAACAGATGATCTACACGGAGGAGATGATCCTCCACGACGCCCCGCGCGGCTACCACTTCGTGGCCGAACGTCAAGTCGGGCCATCGCTCATCCGTCACGGCACGGAAGAGCAGAAGCGAGAATGGATCCCGAAGATCATCAACGCCGACGTCAGCTTCGCTCTCGGCCTGTCGGAGCCGAATGCGGGATCCGACCTGGCGAACGTTCAGACTCGGGCCGAGCGCGACGGCGACGATTACGTGGTCAACGGGCAGAAGATCTGGACGTCCAACGCTCACCTCTGCGACCACATCTGGCTGGTGGTGCGCACCGACCCGAACGCCCCGAAACATCGGGGCATCAGTTGTCTCATCGCCGACCTTCGCGCGCCTGGTGTCACCATCCAGCCGCTGTACGACATGACCGGCGGCCACCACTTCAACCAGGTGTTCTTCGAAAACGTCCGCGTGCCCGTCTCGCGCCGGGTCGGTGAGGAGAACCAGGGCTGGTACATCCTCGCGGAGCACCTCGACTTCGAGCGGTCCGGCATCGAGCGCCTGGTGGAGCTCGAACGGCACTTCTGGGACGTCATCGAGCTTGCGCGGCGCCTAGCCCGCGAGGGCAGGCTGCCGCCGGCCTTGCGGCACCGGCTGGCCGAACTGGCAGTCGAGTTGGAAGTCGGGCGCCTGCTCTGCTACCGCGTTGCCTGGCTACAGAGCACCGGTCGCGTGCCCAACGCCGAAGCATCGATGGCGAAGGTGTTCGGGACGGAGTGGTCCCAGCGGGTCACCCAGGCGGCCATGAACCTCCTCCAGCTTTCCGGTGCGGCGTGGAAGGAGGGCGAATTCGGAGGGACGGCAGCGCGGCTCTACCTCCACGCCGTATCCCGAACCATCGCCGCCGGCACGAGCGAGATTCAGCGGAACATCATCGCCACGCGGGGGCTCGGCCTTCCGCGGAGCTAGGGAACCGCAGCTCCCGGGTCGCAGCCTCCCTCCGCGCCTGAATCGGAGCCCACCTTTCGCTTCCGACATATGGCGGGCCGGCACCTCGGGGTGCTCACCGCCAGATGCGACCCTTCTGCCGCCCACCGGTCACTCGTACGAAAGCCGTGGCTCCTCCGGGGAGGTTCCGGCGGGATTGTGGGGGGAGATGGCGACCCCGAGCGGATTCGAACCGCCGATCTCCACCTTGACAGGGTGGCATGTTAGACCACTACACCACGGGGCCGCTCTGCCACCTAGCCTACAAGATGACGGCGCTTCGGGGAACGGTCACCGACGGAGGCAGCGCTTCCCGGAGCGCGTGCCGGAATCCCCCGCTACACTGGGCATCGCCCACCGCCAAACCACGACGGAGCAGTGCCGTGGCCATCCTGCCCATCCGACGCGCTGGCGACCCGGTCCTCCGCGAAAAGGCGAAACGGGTGCGCGTCATCGACAGCTCCATTCACAAGCTCATCGAGGACATGTGGGACACGATGTACGACGCGCCCGGAGTGGGTCTGGCGGCTCCGCAGATCGGCGTTCCCCTGCGCGTGATCGTCATCGACGTCCCCGGGCACGAGCGGATCGCCCTGGTGAACCCGGAAATCGTCAAGCGTTCGGGCGAGCGGCGTGTGGACGAAGGCTGCCTCTCCGTCCCGGGCTTCCGGGGGGAGATCACCCGCTCGGTGAAGGTGGTGGCGAAGGGCATCGACCCGGCGACCGGGAAGGAGGTGCGTATCAAGGCCGAAAACGACCTCCTCGCTCAAGCTCTGGAGCACGAGATCGATCACATCAACGGCATCCTCTACATCGACTACCTGCCGGGTCCTGACGCGCTGATCCCGCTCGAAGACGCGCCCGAGGTGCGGCGGTGATCATCGGCGTCATCGGCGGGGAGCAGGCGACCCCCGACGAAGAGCGCCTCGCGTACGAAGTCGGCCGTGAGATCGGCCGCCGGGGCCATGTCTTGGTGTGCGGCGGCCGCGGCGGTGTCATGCGCGAGGCCTGCCGGGGAGCACGCGAGGCAGGGGGCCATACGATCGGCATCCTCCCGGGCGAGGACGCCTCCGAGGCGAACGAGTACGTCGAGTTCCCCATCGTGACCGGGATCGGCTTCGCTCGGAACGCCATCATCGCCCGCACGGCCGAGGCTCTCATCGCCATCGGCGGGCGTTACGGCACCCTCTCCGAAATCGCCTTCGCCTTCATCGCTGGCCGCCCCGTAGCGGGCCTGCGAACCTGGGAGCTTCGCACTCCCGACGGTGAAGCTGTGCCCATCGTCGCTTGCCACTCGCCCGCCGAGGCGGTGGATTACTGCGAGCAGTTCGCGCGACGAAAGGATTGAGCCCATGTTCGGCATCGTGATCGAAGACATAACGGCCTTGGAGGTCCTCGATTCGCGCGGCAACCCGACGGTTCGGGCACGCGTCGTCCTCTCGGACGGGTCGCTCGGCGTAGCCAGCGTGCCTTCGGGCGCCTCCACTGGCGCGCACGAAGCTCACGAACGCCGGGACGGCGGCTCCCGCTACGGTGGCAAGGGGGTCCTACAGGCGATCGAGGCCATCGAAGGCGAGATCGCCGACGAGCTGGCAGGCATGGACCCCTTCGAGCAGTGGGCCATCGATGAGGCGTTGCGGAGGTTGGACGGCACCCCCAACAAATCGCGCCTGGGCGCCAATGCTACCCTCGCCGTCTCCCTTGCCGTGGCCCGGGCGGCGGCCGAGAGCCTCGGGATGCCGCTCTACCGCTACCTCGGTGGTTCCGACGCGCGGGTACTCCCTGTCCCGATGTTCAACATCCTCAACGGGGGGAAGCACGCGCTCGATTCCACGGATTTCCAGGAGTACATGGTGATGCCCATCGGCCTGCCGAGCTTCCGCGAGGGGCTCCGCGCCGGTGTCGAGATCTACCACGCTTTGAAGGCGATCCTCCACGAGCGGGGGCTGGCGACCTCGGTTGGGGACGAAGGAGGCTTCGCCCCTTCCCTTCCTTCCAACGAGGCCGCAGTTGAAGTCGTCGTCGAGGCCATCGAGCGGGCCGGGTATCGCCCGGGCGACGAGGTGGTGCTGGCGCTCGACCCAGCGGCGAGCGAGCTGTATCGGGACGGCCGGTACCTGCTCGCCCGCGAGGGCCGCACGCTGGACAGCCAGGGGATGGCTGCCTTGTGGCGTGATTGGGTCCGTCGCTACCCCATCCTCTCCATCGAAGACGGCATGGCCGAGGACGACTGGGAGGGTTGGGCGACGCTCACCAGCGAGCTCGGGGCAGGCTGCCAGCTCGTGGGTGATGACTTGCTCGTGACCAACCCGGAGCGAATTCGTCAGGCGATCGACCGTGGCGTCGCCAACGCCCTGCTGGTGAAGGTGAACCAGATTGGGACGCTCACCGAGGCTCTCGAAGCGGTGAGGCTGGCTCACCGGGCGGGTTGGCGGACGATCATCAGCCACCGGTCGGGCGAAACGGAGGACACGTTCATCGCCGACTTGGCCGTGGCCGTCGGTTCAGGGCAGATCAAGACCGGCGCGCCCGCGCGAGGCGAGCGTACCGCGAAGTTCAACCGTCTGCTCGAAATCGAGGCGGAGCTCGGCGAGGGCGCCCTTTACGCTGGTCGCGACGCCCTCGCCGTTCGGCGCTAGGACTGTTGCTGCTGCCCTTCGCCGGAGAAGCCCGGGTTCCGCTTCGGGACGAGCACCTTGCGGCGGAAGTAGACCACCTCCTCGCCGCGCTGGTTGTAGCCCCGCGTCTCGACGGTGACGACCCCGCGGTCCGGCTTCGTCTTCGATTCCACCTTGTCGATGACCCTGGTTTCGGCGCGGATGGTGTCGCCGTGGAAGGTCGGGGCCTTGTGTTGGAGGCTTTCGACTTCGAGGTTGGCGATGGCCTTGCCCGAGACGTCCGGCACGCTCATCCCGAGGACGAGGGAGTAGACGAAGTTCCCGACCACCACGTTCTTCCCGAACTGCGTCTCCTCCTCCGCGTACCACCGGTCGGAGTGGAGGGGGTGGAGGTTCATGGTGAGGGCGCAGAAGAGGTGGTCTTCGGCCTCGGTGATGGTGTGCCCCGGCCAGTGTTTGTAGACGTCGCCGATCTGGAAGTCCTCGAAGTACCGCCCGAACTTCTCCCGTCCGTCGTGGACCGTCATTGCTGCGCGCCTCCTACACGGGGTAGTCGCGGACGATGTTCCGCGCGATGACGAGTTTCTGGATGTCGCTCGTGCCCTCGGCGATGACCATGACGGGGGCGTCGCGGTAGTACCGTTCGAGGGGCAACTCCTTGCTGTAGCCGACGCCGCCGTGGATGCGCATCGCGTCCAGCACCACCTCCTGGCAGATCTCGGTGGCGAAGAGCTTTGCCATGCCCGCCTCCAGGTCGCAGCGAAGGCCCGCGTCCTTCTTCCGGGCGGCGTCGAAGGTGAGCAGGCGGGCGGCGCGGATCTTCGTCGCCATCTCTGCCAGGCGGATCTGTTGCGCCTGGTGCTCGAAGATCGGCTTCCCGAAGGCGACCCGCTTCTGTGCGTAGCGGATCGCGTCGTCGAAGGCGGCCTGGGCCACGCCCACCCCCCGTGCCGCCACGTTGATCCGGCCGACTTCGAGCGCGCTCATCACCTGCTGGAACCCGCGGCCTTCTTCGCCGCCGAGGAGGTTGCGGGCCGGGACGCGGGCATCGTCGAAGGCGAGCTCCGTGGTTTCGACGCCTTTGTACCCCAGCTTGGGAAGGTTGCGGCCGACGAAGAATCCGGGCGTGTCCTTTTCGACCAGGAAGGCGGAGATTCCGCGGTGGGCCGGCTGCGCGTTCGGGTCCGTCTTCGTGAGGACGAGATAGACCCCGGCGCGCTGCCCGTTCGTGACCCACATCTTCTGGCCGCGGAGGAGGTAGTCGTCCCCATCACGCGTGGCGGTCGTCTTGATCGCTTGGGCATCGGAGCCCGCGTCCGGTTCGGTGATGCTGAGGGCGGCGCGAATCTCCGGGGCGACCATGCGCGGCAGGAAGCGCCGCTTCTGATCCTCGGTGCCGTATTCGTTGATCGCCCAGGCGACGAGGACGTGGGTGTTGATGATGCCGGCGAGGCTCATCCAGCCCCGAGCGAGCTCGATGCACACCCCGGCGTAGCATTCGAAGGTGAGGCCGAGGCCACCGTACTCCTCCGGGATCTTGATCCCGAAGAGCCCCATGTCGGCCATCCCTTTCACCATGGGCTCGGGGAAGATGTCCTCGTGCTCGTACTCGGCCACGTGAGGGATGACCTCACGGTCGACCCAGATGCCGACGTTCGTGACGATCTCCCGAGCCACGGGGTCGAGAATGTCAGCGGCGTAATCGCGTGCCATCGATGCCCGCCTTTCCTCGAGGTTCAGGATTGCCGTTTGGAGGCATTATCCGCCGGCGGGCGGCAGTGGGCATGTGCGCCCGCCGGCGTACCACTCGGTGCCGGGGCGTACGGCCCCGCGTCAGGGCAAGTCCTTGAGGCCGGGCCGCGGCGCTCCGACGAGAATGGCCATGTTCCCGTCGGGGTGCCGGTTCTCGTACATGAGCTGGTGGCATTCGCCCACTTCGTCGAAGGAGAAGACACGGGAGAGGCAGGGGTCGATCTTCCCTTCGCGCACGAGGTCGTTGAACGCGTACGATTGCTCGTCGTTGGCGAAGTGGGAGCCCTGGAGCCGCTTCTGGCGCATCCAGAGGTAGCGCAGGTCGACGTCGGCGTTGTAGCCGGTGGTGCCGGCGCACACGACGACCATGCCACCCGTATCGCAGACGAACATGGAGGTCGGGATCGTGTCCTGACCTGGGTGCTCGAAGACGATGCGGGGGCTCTTCCGCTCGCCGATGATGTCCCAGATGGCCTTGCCGAAGGCGCGGGCACCGGCGGTGAAGCGCTCCATCGCTTCGGTGTCCTGCCAGTCGGGGAGCCGCCCCCAGTGGTCGAACTGCTTCCGGTTGATGCAGCCGACCGCACCGAGCCGCTTGCAGAACTCAAACTTCGACTCGCTCGACACGACGGCGACGGGCCGGCCGCCGGCGAGCTTCACGAGCTGGATGGCCATGGAGCCGAGCCCCCCGGCGCCACCCCACACCAGAACGACGTCGCCCTCGCGTACCGTGTGCGGCGGCCAGCCGAAGAGCATGCGGTAGGCCGTGGCGCCCACGAGCGTCGGTGCGGCCGCCTCTTCCCAGGTGAGGTGCTCGGCCTTCGGCATGCACTGGTGCGCCTGGACCAGGGTGAACTGGGCGAACGAGCCCCAGGTGCTCTCGTACCCCCAAATGCGGAAGGAGGGGTGGAACATCGGGTCGAGCTCGCCGCTGACGATTTCAGGCGCGTGGACGTCCCACATACCGCAATGGATGACCACCCGGTCACCCACCTGCACGTTCTTCACGTTCGAGCCGACCTTGTAGACGATGCCGGAGGCGTCCGACCCACCGATGTGGTGGTCCCACGGCTCGCCTTTTTTCTGCCGGGCGGCGATGACGTCGATGGGGATGCCGAGGCCGGCCCAGACGTTGTTGTAGTTCACGCCGGCCGCCATCACGAAGACGAGGACCTCGTCGGGACCCGGCTCGGGGACATCGATGATCTCGTGCTGGAACGCCTTCCGCGGCTCGCCGAAACGGCTCTGGCGAATCACCTGGGCGTGCATCTTCTTCGGCACGTAGCCGATGGGCGGAATCTCACCGATGTCGTAGAGGTCCTTCTTCACCTGAACTAGCATGGCTGCTCCTCGCTCGAGGGGATCCGGGCGCGTGAGGAGGATTGTACGGTCAAAGTGCAGATTCTGGGAATTCCTCCCGGCCGAGATATCGGCCGTGCCTATGGAACGTTCCAGTCGCCCGATGAGCATTCGGCCTGGGCCGGGGCCGGGCGTCGGAGCCGCTCCTTTGTCCGTGCTTCCGAGGCGTGCTATAGTCGGCGCGACCCGAGCGTTCGGGACGATTTTCACAAGCGGCGGCAACGTGCTCGACGTCTACGGTCACATCGCCATCCTGGTCGTCGTCGCGATCATCTTCCCGCTGGGTGCCCTCGTTACGTCTTGGGCTCTCCAGTTCGTCCGCATCCGGCCGCGGGTCCCCTCGGACCCGGTGAAGGAGGATACGTACGAGTGCGGGATGGTGACCGAGGGCCCGAGCCTCGTGCAGTTCAACTTCCGCTTCTACTACGTCGCCCTCCTCTTCCTCCTCTTCGATGTGGAGCTTGTGTTCCTCTTCCCCTGGGCGGCGGTCTTCGAAGAGGTGGGCACCGTCGGCTTCCTGAAAGTACTCCTCTTCCTGACCACCTTCGTAGTGGGCGGCCTCTACGCCTGGCGGAAGCGCGCGATGGAGTGGGGCTGATGGGAACGCAGTGGTGGACGGGGCATCAGCTTGCGGAGTTGGCCGAGCGGCTCGTTCCGGGCTCGGTGGCCCGCGCCGACGAGGTCGCTGCCTACCTGAAGCCGGAATCGCTCGTCGAGACGATGCGGGCCCTGCGAGACAGCGAGGAGGGCGACTTCGTCTACCTCGCGAACTTGTGTGCCGCCGACTACTGGACGCGCTTCGAAGTCGTGTACCACATCATGTCGCTGGAGAAGAACCACCTCGCGGTGGCGAAGGTCGAGGTCTTCGACCGAGAGAACCCGGTGGTGCCGAGCGTCGTGCCCGTTTGGTACGGCGCCTGGATGCAGGAGTGTGAAGCGTACGACCTGTTCGGCATCCGCTTCGAAGGTCACCCGAAGCTCTACCGTATCTTCCTCTGGGACGGATTCCCCGGCTGGCCGCTGCGGAAGGACTGGCTTTCGATGCCGGGCGGCTTGCAGCCGGGCCTCAACGAATTCTCGGGCACGGCGCGCCGCGAACCGCCGCCGGTGAGGGTGGTGGAATGACGGAGATCCGCAGCGAGCCGTTCGTCGTCAACATCGGTCCCCAGCATCCCTCCACCCACGGCGTCTTCCGCGTCAAGGTCACCGTCGACGGCGAGCGCATCGTCGATGCCGAGATGGTGATGGGGTATCTCCACCGCTCCATCGAGAAGCTGGCCGAGGAGCGGACCTACACCCAGAACATCCCGTTCACCGACCGGACCGACTACCTCTCCAGCATGTCGAACAACCTGGGCTACTGCCTGGCGGTGGAGAAGTTGGCGGGCATCGAAGTCCCCCCGCGCGGGAACGCCATCCGGGTGATCATGGCCGAACTCCAGCGACTCGCCTCGCACTGCATGGCCATCGGCGCCTTCGCGAACGATACGGGGGCCTGGCAGACCCCGGTGATGTGGACCTTCCGGGAGCGCGAGAAGATCCTCGACCTCTTCGAGATGACCAGCGGGGCGCGCCTCACGTGCAACTACATGCGCATCGGCGGGGTGGCGTTCGACCTGCCGAAGGAGTTCGAACCGGCCTGTCGGAAGCTGCTGGCCACGTTCCCGTCGTTCATCGACGAGCTCCACGGCCTTCTCAGCGAAAACGAGATCTTCATCGCCCGGACGCGCGGAATCGCAGTCATCACCCCCGAGCAGGCCATCAACGCTAGCCTCAGCGGCCCGATGCTGCGCGGCTCCGGCGTGGCGTGGGATATCCGGAAGGCCGACCCATACTGCGGCTACGAGCAGTACGACTTCGATATCCCCGTCGGCTACAACGGGGACAGCTACGACCGCTTCATCGTGCGCCTCGAGGAGATGCGCCAGAGCGTGCGCATCATCGAACAGGCCCTCGATGGCCTTCCCGGAGGGCCGTACCGCACCGAGGTGCCGTTGGCGCTCCGACCACCCAAGGGCGAGGCGTACGCTCGGGTCGAAGGGCCGCGGGGCGAACTCGGCTACTACGTCGTCAGTGACGGCGGGCCCGCGCCGTTCCGGTTCCATATTCGGCCGCCGTCCTTCATCAACCTCTCCCTGCTCAAGGAGATGACCGTGGGAGGCACCGTGGCCGACGCCATCGTGGCCCTGGGGTCGGTGGACATCGTCGTCGGGGAGATCGACCGGTGAGCGGCGCGCCTTTCTTGGCGACCGAACACTGGTGGGACCTGCGGGACCTTTCGAACATCTCCCGCGAGATCCTCGAGTTCCTCGACCGGGTCGGGCCGGATTGGCTCGCCTACGTGGTCTCACCCCTCATCGGCTTCGTGGCCGCCTTCCTTCTCTTCGTCCTTCCTTCGCAGCTCTTTGTGGGTGTGTACGGCGAGCGCCGTCTCATCGGACGAATGCAATCCCGTCTCGGACCCAACCGCGTCGGGAAGTTCGGGCTCCTGCAGCCGATCGCCGATGCCATCAAGCTGATCCAGAAGGAAGCGATCACGCCCCGCGGAGCGGACAAATGGGTGATGTGGACCGCGCCGGTGGTCTTCGTGGCACCGGCGGTGCTCGTGTGGGCGGTCATTCCTTTCGGCCCGAACATGGTCATCGCCGACATCCCGGTAGGGCTCGTCTACTTCCTCGCCATCACCGCCCTGCCGGTGCTGGCGGCGTTCATGGCCGGGTGGAGCGGCAACAACAAGTACAGCCTCTTCGGGGCGATGCGCGTCGTAGCGATGGCCATCAGCTACGAGGTGGCGCTCGTCCTCGGCCTCCTGGGTGTGGTGCTCTTCACGAGCACGATGTCACTCCAGGCCATCGTCGAATGGCAGCGGGAGCACGACATCTGGCTCGTGTTCCTCCAGCCGCTCGCCTTCGTGATCTACTTCATCTCCGCGAGCGCGGAATTGAACCGGACCCCGACCGACATCGCCGAGGCGGAATCGGAGATCGTTGCCGGCTATCTCACCGAGTACTCGGGGATGAAGTGGGGGCTCTTCTACGGCATGGATATCGGCTACGCGCTCGCGGCGGCCGCGTTCGGGTCGACGGTGTTCCTGGGAGGGTGGTCGCTCTTCGGTCTCGAGGAGTGGGTGCCGCCCTGGCTCATCCTGGTGGCGAAAACGCACCTCTTCTACTTCGTGTTCATCTGGACTCGTGGCACGCTTCCGCGTCTGCGCATCGACCAGCTTATGGCGCTCGCGTGGAAGTACATGCTGCCCCTCGCCGCTATCAACCTCCTGGTCGTAGCGGCCGAGCGGCTCTGGTGGCACGAAGCGGGACTCGGTGACGGGATCGTCTACCTCTTCGCAGCCGCGAACATCGCCCTCGCCCTTCTCCTCGTGGTCGGTTGGGCCCGAGTTCTGGGGTATCGGCCGGAACGGGTGCCGACGCGGCCGCGGCTGGTGAAGCACGTCGGTGGCTACGTGGCCCCCGGGGCTGAAACGGGAGGAGGGCGATGATCGAAGGTGCCGGACCTGTCGCTGCCTTCTGGGGTCTTTCGGCGCTGACCCTCCTGGCGGCTGGAGGCGTCGTCGTCTCCCGCAACCTCTTCCATGCCGTCCTCTTCCTCATCGTCGTCTTCCTCGGGATTGCCGGCTTCTTCCTCCTCCTCTCGGCCGACTTCCTCGCGATGGCGCAGGTCATCATCTACGTGGGCGCCATCGCCGTGCTTATCCTCTTCGCCATCGTCCTCACGCCGCGAGCGAGTCGTGACAACGCTGAGACGCGGATGGCCCCCGTAGCGCTGGTCGCGGGGGTCGCCGTGGCGGGACTGCTCATCCCCGCCATCCTGGATGCGGAGTGGCGGACGCTCTCCTCGGCGCCGGCCCTTCCGGTGTCCGATCTCGGGCGCGAGCTGCTGGGCGTTTGGGTGTTGCCTTTCCAGCTCGCTTCCGTGTTGCTCACGGCGGCGCTCGTCGGGGCGGTCGTGCTGGTGCGCTCGCCTCGAGAGGAGCGGGAGGAGATCGACGAGGAGGAGCGGCGGTGAGCGTCACGTTGGAGCACTTCCTCACCGTTTCCACGTTGCTCTTCGCCATCGGGCTGTTCGTCGCCCTGAGCAAGCGGAACGCTGTTGCCGTCCTGATGGGCGTCGAGCTGATGTTGAACGCATCCAACCTCGCTCTGGTGGCTTTTGCCCGCCTTGCCGAGACATCGCTGGCCATCACGGGCCACGTGTTCGTGGTGTTCGTCATCACGGTTGCGGCGGCCGAAGTGGCTGTAGCCCTGGCGCTCGCGGTCGCCGTCTACCGCAACCGGGAGACCGTCGACGTCGACAAAGTCACCTCACTGAGGGCGTAGCAAGATGTGGGTGCCGTTCATGACCGTCCGCAACGGCCTTATTGCCGAAACCTGGCGGGAGCTCTTCGCGGCCGAGGGGCTCTCCGTGCGAGTCGTTCCCCCGGTCGGATACGGGGAACGGGCCTCGCTCTTCGATGAGCGCACACTGTACGTGCCCACGGGGAAGGCCCACGTGGCACGCGAGATCCTGAGGAAGATTTGAGGCCATGGGAGTCTTCCTCGCTGCGGAGCCCTCGGTCCCGGCCACGCCGGAGTGGCTGCTTTGGGCCGTCCTCGTCGTTCCGGTCGTCTCCTTCGCGGCCATCGCGCTCGGCGTACGGAAGGCCCCGCGGCTCGCTGGACACCTCACCCAGGGCGCCGTGCTGGCCTCCTTCGCCCTCTCCGTCGTCGCGCTGCTGGATGTCGTCGCGGCCGACGGAGGCGTGGCCATCTTCCGGCACGAGTGGTTCACTGCCGGGCCGCTGAGCGTCGAGCTGGGCGTGCGGCTCGACGGCCTCTCGGCGGTGATGCTGGTGGTGGTGACCTCGGTGTCCTTCCTCGTGCAGGTGTACTCGCAGGGGTACATGGCCGGCGACCCGGGTTACGGGCGGTACTACGCCTACATGTCGCTGTTCACGGCGGCGATGCTGGGCCTCGTGCTCGCCGACAACCTCTTCATGCTCTTCATCTTCTGGGAGCTGGTGGGCCTTGCCAGCTACCTCCTCATCGGCTTCTGGTTCCACCGCCCGAGCGCTGCGGCAGCGGCGAAGAAGGCCTTCATCACCACCCGAATCGGCGACCTCGGTCTGTTGGCGGCGATGCTGCTCATCTGGACGCGGGGCGGCACGTTCGCCATCGACGAAATCCACGAGCTGGCCCTTACGGGGGCGCTCTCCGGCACGACCATCACCCTCTTCGGGCTAGGGATCTTCGCTGGCGCGGCAGGGAAGTCGGCCCAGTTCCCGCTCCATGTGTGGTTGCCCGACGCGATGGAGGGCCCGACACCCGTCTCCGCGCTAATCCACGCGGCCACCATGGTCGCCGCCGGCGTCTACCTCGTGGCGCGCTTCTTCCCCGTGTTCGAAGTCTCGACCGATGCTCGCGACGTGGTGGCCTGGCTCGGCGCGGTGACCGCCATCATGGCCGCGACCATCGCTCTGGTGCAGACCGACCTGAAGCGCGTTCTGGCCTACTCCACGATCAGCCAGCTCGGCTACATGATGCTCGCCCTGGGCGTGCTCGGGTACGTGGCGGCGGTCTTCCACCTGTTCACCCACGCCTTCTTCAAGGCTCTGCTCTTCCTCGGGAGCGGCTCGGTGAACCACGCCACGAATACCTTCGACATGCGGAAGATGGGCGGCCTGCGGAAAGCGATGCCGGTGACGTTCTGGACGTTCCTCGTCGGTTCGCTGGCGTTGGCCGGCGTCTTCCCCTTCGCCGGTTTCTGGTCGAAGGACGAAATCCTTCGCGACGCCTGGCACGAGAACCGGACCCTGTGGGCCATCGGCCTCGGTGCGGCGTTCCTCACCGCGTTCTACATGTTCCGGGCCATCTTCCTCACGTTTTTCGGCGAGTACCGAGGAGGCGAGCCTCCTGCTCACGGACACGACGACGACGCTCACGGACACCTCATCGACCCGGCGCACCCGCACGAATCGCCGCTGGTCATGACCGCACCACTGGTCGTCCTGGCGGTGATGTCCGTCGTCGCCGGCGTGTTCAACATGTCCGGCGTGACCGATGGGTTCGGCCGCATCGTGAGCGGCGCCCTCCCCGAAGCGGAACATCACGCTGCCTCGTTCGAATGGGGTATCGCCCTCAGCTCGCTCGGCGTTGCCGCGGCAGGAATTCTCGTCGCGTGGGCGGTCTACCACCGACGCGTCATCGCTTCGTCGACGCTGCGGAGCGCGTTCCTCCCTATCGCCCTCGTGCTCGAGCAGAAGTACTTCATGGACCACCTGTACGAAGGCTTGCTCGTGCGGCGCCTCTTCTACGGCGGCGTGTGCCGGGGCTTCGAACTCTTCGACCGGTACGTCGTCGACGGCGCCGTCAACGGCACCGGGAGTGCCGTCCGCTGGGCTGGCGATCGTCTGCGAATGATCCAAACCGGAGAGGCCCAAGCGTACGGAGCGGCGATCGTCGGCGGGGTCGTGGTGATCGTCGTCGCCGTGCTGCTGGCCAATCCATCGTGAGGAGCGCCGAGGAATGGAACTGACGGTCCTCGTCTTCCTGCCTGCCGCGGCCGCCGTCGCGATCGGGCTCCTTCCTTCCTCCCGCGAGCGATGGGCACGGTACGTCGCCCTCGGCGCGTCGTTGGCGACGCTGGCGCTCTCCCTCTGGCTGTTCGCCCGCTTCGACCGGAACGCCGAGGGCTTCCAGTTCGTGGTGGACGAGCGCTGGATCGATGTCGGGGCCTTCGACCTTCGCTATGCGCTCGGGGTCGACGGCCTGAGTCTGGCGCTGGTGGTGCTCACGACCGTGCTCACGACGGCGGCGGTGTTGGTGTCCTTCAGCATCGACCACCGGGAGCGACTGTACTACGCCTGCCTCATGGTGCTGGCGACGTCGGTGCTCGGCGTGTTCACCGCCCTCGACGCCCTCCTCTTCTTCCTCTTCTGGGAGCTGGAGCTCGCCCCGATGTACCTGCTCATCGCGATCTGGGGCTCCGGGCGACGGGAGTACTCTGCCACGAAATTCGTGCTCTACACCATTGCCGGCTCCGCCTTCATGCTCCTGGGCATCTTGGTGCTGGCCTTCGGAGCGGAAACGTTCGATATCCGCGCTCTCACAGCGCTGACCGAAGAGCCGGATACCATCGTTCCCCTGCGGTGGGTGTTCCTCTTCCTCCTCATCGGCTTCGCTGTGAAGCTGCCGGTCGTCCCACTTCACACCTGGCTGCCGGACGCGCACTCGGATGCCCCGACGGCCGTGTCCGTCATGCTTGCGGGCGTCCTCCTGAAGATGGGCGGTTACGGCATCATCCGGTTCTGCATGGGGATGCTGCCGGAGCAGGCGCACGATTACGCGGTGTGGCTGGCAGCTCTGGCCGTGGTGAGCATCCTCTACGGGGCGTTCGTCACCCTCCGGCAAACAGACATGAAGCGGCTCATCGCCTACTCATCGGTGAGCCACATGGGCGTCGTGCTCCTAGGAGTGAGCGCCCTCGGCACGACCGGCCTCCTCGGTGCCTCCTACCAGATGCTCGCCCACGGCCTCATCACGGGGATGCTCTTCGTCATGGTCGGACTGATGTACGACCGTACCCACACGCGGGAGATCGCGCGTCTGGGCGGCCTCGCCCGCCAGATGCCGCTCATCGCGACGGGGCTTGTGTTCGCCGGCATGGCGAGCCTGGGACTGCCCGCGCTCGCTGGGTTCATCGCCGAAGTGACCGTCTTCCTCGGGACGTTCCAGCGGTACGAGGCCGCCGTGCTAGCTGCCATCTTCGGAGTGGTGCTCTCCGCCGGGTACATTCTGTGGCTGCTTCAGCGGGTCGTGTTCGGACCCGTCCGCCACGAATGGGACGCCCTCACTGACCAGCGGCACTGGTGGGAGCACGCCGTGACGGCGGGGCTGGCGGCGGCGATCATCCTCCTGGGCGTTTATCCGTCCCTGCTGATGGATCTCATGGAGCCTGCCCTCGCTGCCATCGTCGAGAGGTTGCCGGCATGAAGAGTCTGGATATCGTCGGACCGCAGCTCGCACTGCTCGTGGCGGCGGGCCTCATCCTCGTCATCGACGCCCTCTGGCCGAAGGGACGGCGCTGGATCCCGTTCGTGGCGTTGGGGGGCACGGTGCTCGCCGCGATGTACACCACCTCGTGGGTTGCGCGGGACGAGTACCCCGAGTGGTTTGCCGGAACCTACGTGCTGGACCGGTACGCGGTTTTCTTCCAGTACGTCTTCGCCGGGATCGCCGCGTTGGTGATACTCGCCTCCATCGATTGGGTGCGGAGCGCTCGGCGGAGCGAATCCGAATACTACGCCCTGCTGCTGGTGGTGACCTCGGGGCTCATGTTCCTCGCCGGCGCCCGGGACCTCATCACCATCTTCGTGGCCCTCGAGCTCTCCTCCATCCCGCAGTACGTCCTCGCCGGCTGGGGGAAGGACGAGCGGTCGAGTGAGGCCGGACTGAAGTACCTGTTGACGGGGGCGATCGCTTCCGCGGTCCTGCTGTACGGGATGGTCCTCCTGTTCGGGTACACGGGGACGACGCACCTCTCGGGAATCGCCGATGTCCTTCGCGGCCTCGGTGGGGACCAACGACCCCTCCTCGTGGCGGCGATGCTCATGGTCGCAGCGGGCTTCGGGTTCAAGATGGCGGTGGTACCGTTCCAGATGTGGGTGCCCGACGTCTACCAGGGGGCGCCCACGCCCGTTGTCGCGTTCCTCTCGGTTGCATCGAAGGCGGCTGGGTTCGCCGTGGCGATGCGCGTCTTCTTCGAGGCGTTCCGAGCCGACTTCCTCGTCGATGACTGGTCGCTCATCTTCGCCGGGCTGGCTGCCGCTTCCATGACGCTGGGCAACGTGATGGCGCTCGTTCAGAGCGATATCAAACGGATGATGGGTTACTCGTCGATCGCGCAGGCGGGGAACTTCCTCGTGGGAGTGGCGGCGGTCTCGGCCGCGGGCGGGGAGTTCACTTTGGGGGCCAGCGCCGTCCTCCTCTTCGTGGCGGCGTATGCCTTCACGAACCTCGGCGCGTTCATCGCGGTCATCGCTATCTCACAGCGAATCGGGAGCGACCGCATCGCCGACTACGCAGGCATGTGGCGGCGCGCACCGGCGTTGGCGTTGGCGCTGGCCTTCTGTCTGGTGTCCCTTACGGGCATCCCGCCCACGGCTGGATTCTGGGCGAAGTTGTACGTGTTCAACGCCGCCGTGCGGGCCGACCTCGTCTGGTTGGTAGCCATCGGCGTCCTCAACACCGCTGTCTCGGCCTTCTACTACCTGGGGATCGTGCGCCAGATGTTCCTCGGCGATGCCGAGGGGAAGCCCGGGCTCCGACCAGCGCCGGGGGCAGCGGTGGCGTTGGCCGTGGCGGTGGCAGGGGTCCTCGTCTTGGGCATCCTGCCCACGCCGGTGCTCTCGGCCGCCCGGGATGCAGTGGAAATCTTCGCCAGGCAGTGAGGGAGTGGAACCCCGTCGCCCGGTGGAGGTGGTCTGGGAACGGGGCGACCCCGCGGAGTTCAGCGTGAACCTCGAGGAGCTGGCAGCACGGGTGCTGGACGGCGAAGGCGCCCCGCGTGCCCGGCGGCTGGTCATCGTCGTGACCGACGACGAGGCCGTCCGGGCGCTGAACCGCGAGTTTCTGGGCATCGACGAGCCGACCGACGTCCTCTCCTTCCCGTACGAGGGCGCGGAGGAGTTCCCCGGAACCGAGGAGCTGCCCTGGGGGGAGATCTTCGTGGCCCTTCCTACCGTCGAGCGCCAGGCAGCGGAGTACGGCCTGCCGCCGGCGAAGGAGCTGGAACACGTCGTGGTCCACGGCATCCTCCACCTGTGCGGATACGACCACACCGCCGGTCCGGAGGAGGAGGCGAGGATGCGGGCGAGAGAGGAGCACTATCTCGGTGACCTTGGCCCGGCGCACGGGCACCGCACTCCGTGAGCGGCACATCTGTTCTATACTTTTGCTCGACGCCTCCCCGGCTGAGGTGACCCATTGCTCTACGGGAAGTGGCGGCCTCGCTCCTTCGATGAGGTCGTCGGCCAAGACCACGTCGTTCAGACGCTGCGGAACGCGCTCGCGACCGGCCAGGTAGCGCACGCCTACCTATTCGCTGGGCCTCGGGGCACGGGGAAGACGACGACCGCTCGCATCCTTGCTCGGGCGCTGAATTGCGAGGAGCTGAAGGCCGGCGACCCGTGCAACCGCTGCCCCTCCTGCCGAGCGATCCTCGAGGGACGTGCGCTCGACCTCATCGAGATGGACGCGGCGAGCAATCGCGGCATCGATGACATCCGCGAGCTCAGGGACAAGATCGCCTACTCCCCCAGCGACCTACGCTGCAAGGTGTACCTCCTCGACGAGGTGCACATGCTGACCCAAGGGGCGTTCAACGCCCTCCTGAAGACGCTGGAGGAGCCGCCACCGCACGCCTTCTTCATCCTCGCCACGACGGAGCTGCATCAAGTCCCAGCCACCATCGTTTCCCGGTGTCAGCGGTTCGATTTCCACCGGGTACCGAACGAGGCCATCGTCGCTCGGCTACGGTACATCGCTGACCAGGAAGGGTTCGCGCTTTCGGACCAAGGGCTGCTCGCCATCGCCATCCAGTCGCGGGGCGGGCTGCGGGATGCGATCACCCTGCTCGAACAGGTGACTGCACGCTTCGGTCCGACGCCCTCGACCGACGAAGTTCTCGAAGCGCTGGGGATGGTCTACGACCCCCGCGCTGAGGAGCTCGCCTGCGCGGTGCTCGACCGTGACCTGGCCAAGGCGCTCACCCTTTCGCGGGACGCAGCCGCGAGCGGGATCGACCTCGCCGCCTTCACTCGCGAGGTCATCGACCTCTTGCGCGACGGGCTGTGGCGGGCGGCCGGCGGAGGTGAGGGAGAGCCGCGTAGCATGGCCGTCGCCGACCGGGCGCGGTCGGCCGAGGGCGGACTGCCGTTCCTCGCCCACGCGGTCGCGGAGCTTGCGCGCGCCGACTTCCGCCTCGACCCGGCGAGCCCCGTCCCCCTGGAGGTGGCCGTGGCGTCGGCCATCCTGGGGCCCGCAGCCGCCGCCGTCGCGCCCGCGGCTGCGGCGGCGCCGACGCCGGCGCGGCAGTCGGCGCCGCCTTCGCGCGCTCCGCGCGCCGGCGGGACCGGGCAGGCCGAGACGTCGCGCGAGGAGCGCTTCTTGCGCGAGTTGCGGCAGCGCTGCTCGATGGTGAACGTGAAGCTCGGTGCGCTCCTGAACGGGTCCTGCGAAGTGCTGGCGATGGACGGGGACGAACTCGAGCTCGGGTTCTACCATTCCTTCCACATGGAGAACGTGGAGCGGGATGGGCGGGCAATCGTCGAGGAGCAGGCTTCGAACATCCTCGGCCGGCCTGTACGCCTGAAGGTCCGTCAGATCCCCCGGCAGAACGCGCCCGACCGTCGCCCTCGGGGCGGCCACCTCATCGACGCCGCGCTGCGGCACGGGGCGACGCCGGTGAGAAAGGAAGGCTCCTGATGGGAAAGGGTGCAGGACGGAACCGGTATTTGCGGCGCGCCGGCACCGGGCCGGCGGCGAGCGGCGGCAATCCCCTCGCTGCGGCCCAGGAGCTCATCGCCAAGGCGCAGCAGGAGCTCGCCGAAGCGACGGTAGAGGGCTCGGCCGGAGGCGGCGCCGTCCGCGTCACCATGTCCGGAGACCAGAAGATCAAAGGCATCAAGATCGACCCGGAAGTGGCGAATCCGGAGGACGTCGAGCTCCTGGAAGAGCTGATTATGGCGGCAATCGCCGATGCGTCGGCTCGGGCTGCCGAGCTGCAGGAGCGCTCGTTTGCGGCCATCGCCGGATCGCTGAAGCTTCCGGGGCTCGGCTAGGGACGTCGGCGCGTGAGCTTCCCCGCTCAGGACCCGGTGGGCCGATTGATCGAGCAGCTCCGTAGGCTGCCGGGAATTGGGCCCCGCTCGGCACAGCGCATCGCCTTCCACCTGCTGCGGGCCCCGCAACCCGAGGCCGAGGCGCTCGCGGAGGCGATCGTCGAAGTGAAGCGCCGAGTGCGGCTCTGCGGGGTCTGCTTCCACATCACGGAGGGCGAGCGGTGCCGGTTCTGCCTCGACGAAAGCCGCGACCAGGGGCTCGTCTGTGTCGTCGAGCAGCCGCTCGACGTCTTCGCCATCGAACGGACCGGCTACCGCGGCGTCTACCACGTGCTTCACGGCGTGCTCAACCCGTTGGAAGGGGTCGGGCCGGAGCAGCTCCGGCTCGCGGAGCTGGTGGAGCGGGTGCGCCGGGGCGGCATCCGGGAGGTCATCATGGCCACGAATCCGAGCCTCGAGGGCGAGGCGACCGCCATGTACGTGCGTCGGCTGCTGGAACCCTTCGGGGTGCAGGTCACCCGGCTTGCCCGCGGGCTGCCGGCCGGTGCCGACCTGGATTACCTCGATGACGCCACGTTGACTCGGGCACTCGAAGGCCGGCAGGCTCTCTAGGGATGGCCGACCGAATCCGACTCTACACCGCGGAAGGGATCGTCCTTCGCCGCCAACCCGTAGGGGAAGCTGACGCCCTCGTCACGCTGTTGAGCCCGACGCACGGCCGCTTCACGGCGGTGGCGAGGGGTGTGCGGAAGCCCGCCAGCCGGACGCGCGGGCACGTGGAGCCCCTCACCCACGGACGGTACCTCTTCGCCCGCGGACGCACCTTCGACGTGCTCACCCAGGCCGAGACCCTGCGCACCTTTCCCCGGCTCGAACGATCGCTGCTGCGGCAAGCGGCCGCGCTCTACACGGCCGACCTCGCGGCGGGGCTCGCGGCAGAGCAGGAACCCGCTCCGGAACTGTTCGGACTGCTGGTGAGCGTGCTGGCAGCGCTCGACGCAGGTGCTGGCCTCCTCGCGGTCCGCTACTTCGAACTCCGGGCGACCGCCGAGGCAGGGTATGCGATGCACCTCGGTTCGTGCGTACGGTGCGGAAGCGCGCTTCCGCCCGAACCGGCGTTCTTCGCACCCAGCGCCGGCGGGCTGCTCTGTTCGGGCTGTCGTAGCGACGGAGTGCCGGGGACGATGGTCGAGGTGCGAGTCATCAAGCTGCTCCGGTACGGCCTTGCCCAGCCGCTCGAGCGGTTCCTAGCGCTCCGCGTGGACGAGGCGACCGCCGAGCAGGCCGCCAGGGCGCTGCGGGCCTGGGTGTGTCACCTCCTGGAGCGCGAACCCGTTTCCGCCCGCTACCTCGACGAGATCTGCGCGCTGGAAGCGCGCACGCGGCCTGCCGAGGCGGTGTACCATTCCTAACCACCAGCTCGAGATGCACAGCGGAGGGAGGGGCGCGATGCCCATCTACGAGTACTACTGCAAGAACTGCGACGGGATCTTCGAGGAGCGGCGCCCGGTGAGCGAGGCGTCGGAGCCGATGCCTTGCCCGGTGTGCTACAAGGACGCGCCGCGCATCATGCCGACCTCGTTCGCCGCCTTCACCTTCCGTGACGGGTACCCGCGGCGCATCCCCGACGACGGGAAGTACTACCACTTCGGACAGAAGGTCTCGAAGCCGCTCACCCGCGGGCGGCCGAACGAGCACCCCGAGGTGAACAAGCCGAAGCCGAAGCCGAAGCTCACCAAGGGAGAACTGGCCGAAATCCGGGAGATGCGGGAGCTGGCGAAACGGGGCGAGCTCACCGACCTCTACGGGAACTACGTGAAGCCCAGCGAAGTGCGGAAGATGTACGAGGCTGGGCGCATCCTGAAGAAGGGCACGCCGAAGTACGGACTCCCGCCGGAGGGCCCTTCAAGCTAGCGAGCCCCTTAGGAGTTCCTTTCCAGGACGTACCGGGCGATATCGAGGAGGCTCCGCTTCGCCGGCGTGTCCGGCAGGCCACCGATCGCTTCGCAGGCCCTGGCAACATAATCACGCGCCATATCGCGCGAGAGGTCGATGACCTCGCTCTCGCGTACCATGCGGATGGCCTCTTGGAGGTACTGCTCCCGTTTTCGGCGAGCGGAGAAGAACTTGGCGATCGGGTTGTTCTTCGGGTAGCGCTCGAGCAGGAGGAGGGCCGGCAGGGTGAGGTTCCCCTCTCGGAGGTCGCTTCCTACCGGCTTGCCGAGCACGGCCTCGTCGCCGACGAAATCGAGAACGTCGTCGACGATTTGGAAGGCCATGCCGAGGTTGTAGCCGTACGACCGCAAAGCCTCGACCCATTCGGGCCGGCACCCTGCGAGGGACGCGCCTCCTTCGGTCGCGTTGGCGAAGAGCGAGGCGGTCTTGCCGCCAATCCGCCAGAGGTAATGTTGAATGTCCTTGCCCACGTCGAAGGCAGCGGCATCCTGGTCCAATTCGCCGCTCGTCATCTTCATCAGGGTGAGGGCGAAGAGGCGGGTCACATGGAGGCTGCCTGTCCGCGTCACCATCTCGGCTGCGTTGGCGAACATGTAATCGCCGAGGAGGACGGACAGGGCGTTGTCGAAGAGCTGGTTCGCCGTCGGACGACCGCGGCGGCTGGTGGCCCCGTCCACGACGTCGTCGTGGACGAGCGAGGCGGTATGGAGCAGCTCGATGGCCGCGCCGAGCGGCACGAGCCGGTTGAGGTCGTAGTCGCCGAAGGTGCCGGCGAGGAGCACGAGGGCAGGCCGCAGTCGCTTCCCGCGCGCCTCGAGGGCGTGGTCGAGCATCCGCTTGAGCATGGGGATGTCGACGCGCTTCGTCGATTCCAGTAGGTCCTCGACGAGGACGAGGTCGTCGGCGACGGGGCCGTACAGCGTAACGAGCGGCGTTTCCATCACGGTTCCCTCGCAGGGAGGAGCGTTTCTGCGGGGGCGAAGAGGCGGGCGGTGTTGGCGGTCGTTTCCGCCGCGGCCACTTCGAAAGGTACCTGGCGCGCCTCGGCGATCCCTTCCACCGCCGCCCGGACATTCGCGGGCTCGTTCACCTGGCCGCGCGCCCACTGCGGCGGAAGGTACGGGGCGTCGGTTTCGGCAACGAGCGCACTCAGCGGCAGCGTTCGGGCGAGCTCGCGAGCGCGCTCGTTCTTCGGATAGCCGATGGTGCAGGCGATGGAGACGAAAAAGCCCAGGTCGGCGTATCGGAGCGCCTGGCGAGCGTCGCCCCCGAAGCAGTGCATGACGCCGAGGGGGCGGCCCTGGGCGCGGAGAGCGTTGGCAGCGGCGGCGTACCGCTCGAGGTGCGGGGCAATGGCGTCCTCGGCACCTCGTGAGTGCACCGAAACGGGCAACCCCAGTACGGTGGCGAGCTGAAGCTGCGCTTCGAGCGCCTCCCGCTGCGTCGACCGAGGGGAGAGTTCACGGTAGAAATCGAGCCCGATTTCGCCGATGGCGACGCATTTCGGATGGCGGGCGAGCGACTCGAGCTCGGCGGCAGCGGACGGCCCGAACGTCTTGGCGTCGTGGGGATGGACCCCGACCGCGGCGTACACCTCCGGAAACCGGTCCGCCAGGTGAAGGGCCTGGGCCGAGGACGGCAGATCGTATCCGCACACCAGGATGAAGCGAACGCCGGCCTCGCGCGCTCGAGCGACGAGCTCTTCGGCCCGCACTGCGATCTTCGGGTCTTGCAGGTGGCAGTGGGTATCGGCCAGCGCGAGTCGACTCATGGCGCCTGTGCCGCGCTGTCGAGCTTCCGGTAGAGCGCTTCGGCAGGGCCGAGCTGCTGTCCGGGCGGTACGGGAACACGACGCCAGCCGGCCTGTGCGAGAGGTTGGCGGTGCCCGAGCTGCGCCCAAAGCCGTTCGGTCGAAAACGGAATGAACGGGTGGAGGAGCGTGGCGAGGGCGCTGACGGTGTCGAGCGCCGTGCGCAACGTTTCGGCGACGTGGCCGCGGTCCTCGCGCGCCATGCGCCAGGGCTCCCGGGCATCCAGGTAGCGGTTCCCCGCCTGGGCGAGGCGGAGTGCCTCCTGCAACGCGGTGCGGAAGCGGACCGCTCCCAGCTCCCCGCCCACCCGGTCGAACGCTGCGTCGGCCTCGTTGAGGAGAGCCACGCTCTCAGGTGATTGCAGGGAGGCATCCGGCACGACGCCCCCGAAGTAGCGGTGAACCATGGCGATCACTCGGTTCGCCAGATTCCCCCAAGTCGCGATGAGCACCTCGTTGTTGGTGCGGACGAGCTCCTCTTCCCGAAACTCCGAGTCGCTGGTCTCCGGCATGATGCTGGCGAGGTAGAAGCGGATGACATCGGCGTCGTAGACGTCGAGCAGGTCGAGCACCCAGGTGCCGGTACCCTTCGACTTGCTCTGCTTCTGCCCCGCGGCGAAGTTGACGTACTGGTTAGCGGGGACGTCGTAGGGGAGGTTGAGGCCGCCGTACCCGAGGAGCATCCCGGGCCAGACGATGGTGTGGAAGGGGATGTTGTCCTTGCCGATGAAGTAGTAGGACTTGACCGCCGGGTCCTGCCAGTAGCGGCGCCACGCCTCCGGGTCGCCGGTGCGCTGGGCCCATTCCCGGGTGGCGGAGAGGTAGCCGATCACGGCGTCGAACCACACGTAGATGCGCTTCGATTCGAACCCTTCGACCGGGACTGGAACGCCCCACGAGATGTCGCGGGTGATGGCCCGGTCTTTCAGGCCCTCCTCCAGCCATCCCAACGTAAAGTTCAGGACGTGCCGTCTCCAGTGGGCCTGCTTACGCACCCATTCGCGGAGCGGTTCTTCGAGGGCCGACAGCTTGAGGAAGAAGTGCTCGGAGGGACGGACCTCCGGCTTTGCCCCTGTGAGCCGGCTCCTCGGTTCGATGAGGTCGATCGCATCGAGGGTTGAGCCGCAGGCGTCGCATTGGTCGCCGCGGGCCTCGCGGTAGCCGCAGCGGGGGCAGGTGCCCTCAACATACCGGTCGGGGAGGAAGCGCCCTGCCTCCGGGTCGTACAGTTGGTCGGTCGTCGCCCGGTAGAGCAGCCCCTTTTCCAGGAGGCGAAGGAACACCTCCTGGGTGGTTCGGTAGTGGTTCTCGGTCAGCGTCCACGTGTACAGGTCGAAGGAGATCCCGAGGCGCTGCCAGGTTTCGAGGATTTTCGGGTGGTACCGCTCCACGATCGCCCGGGGCTCCACCCCTTCGCGGTCGGCCGATACGGTGATCGGCGTGCCGTGGCAGTCGGAGCCCGACACCATGAGTACCTCGCTTCCCCGGAGACGCTGGAAGCGGGCGAAGATATCGGCGGGAAGGTACGCTCCGGCGATTTGGCCGACGTGGAGGAGGTAGTTCGCGTACGGCCACGCGACGCAGACGAGGATCCGTTCCGACACGATGCAGTGACCCCTGGGGAGAAACCCGCGGCTGTGGGCGAGTCTACCATAGCCCCCGTTTACGAGCCGTTTCCCTCCGGAGCGCCGTTCGAATCCTCCCAGAGGCGGTAAACACGGTCACGCGGAACTCCGGTGAGCCGCGCGACTTCGGCTGCGGCGTGCGAGCGCCGAGCGCCAGCGCGGCGCATCGCCGCCAAGAGCCGACGCGCCTCGCTTTCGGGGCGCGTCTCCGGTTCCGGAAGGGCGATGACCACGGTGCATTCGCCTCTGGCCGTCCGGAACCGCCCCGCGAGCGTCGAGCAGCGGCCCCGAGCGATCTCCTCGTGCAGCTTCGTCATCTCCCGGCAGACGGCTGCTTCCGGGTCTCCGAGGGCGTCTGCCGCTGCCTCGAGCAGCGTCGGCAGCCGGTTCGCCCGTTCGAAGAGGACGAGCAGGCGCGCTGCGCCCCGTGCCCGTGCGAAGAGCTCGCGCAGCTCGCCGGGTTTGCGCGGCGCGAACCCCGCGAAGAGCACGTCGCGCACTTCGAAACCGGCGACCGAAAGCGCCGCCGTGAGCGCCGAGGGGCCGGGAATCGGCGAGACGCGGATTCCCCGGCGGTGGGCTTCGGCGACGAGCCGGGCGGCCGGGTCCGCGATGAGCGGCGTGCCTGCCTCTGAAACGAGAGCCGCGACCGCTCTGCTCGCCGTTTCGAGCAGGGAGGGAATGCGGTCCTCGACGTTGTGTTCGGTAAGGCTCACTACCTTGGCCGGGCTCTGCGCCCGTCGGAGGAGGATCCGCGTGGTTCGGGTGTCCTCGGCGGCAACGAGAGCCGCGGAGCGGAGCACGACGATGGCGCGCTCGCTCAGGTCGCCGAGGTTGCCGATGGGGGTGGCCACCACGTAGAGGCCCGGCGAGGGGAGCCAGGTCGCCGCCGCCGAGTCCGGGGACGTCATGTCCGAGGGCGTCATCAGTAGGACCGCGGGAGGCCCAGTTCGTGTTGGGCGAGATAGTTGAGGACCATCTCTTGGGTGACGGGCGCGATCCGCATCACCCGCACCTCCCGCCAGTACCGCTCCACGTCGAACTCCTTGGCGTAGCCGAAGCCGCCGTGCACCTGGAGAGCGCGGTCGGCGGCCTCGAAGGCCCACTCGGAGGCAAGGTACTTCGCCATGTTCGCTTCGGCGCCGCAGGGCCGGCCGTTGTCGTAGAGCCAGGCAGCCTTCCGGACCATCAGCTCCGCGGCTTGCAGCTTCGCGTAGCTGTCGGCGAGCGGGAACTGAATGCCCTGGTTCTGTCCGATGGGGCGCCCGAAGACATGCCGGCTGCGAGCGTACGCGGTAGCGCGGCGCAAGGCGGCCTTCCCGATCCCGAGCGCTTCGGCCGCCACCAGGATCCGCTCCGGGTTGAGGCCGTCGAGCAGGTGGTAGAAGCCCTTGTCCACCTCGCCGACGACATCGCGGACGGGGACGGGGAGGTCGTCGTAGAAGACTTCGTTCGAATCGACGGCGTTCCGCCCCAGCTTCTCGATCGGTCGGATGGTGACATAGCGTGGGTCGAGGTCGGCGAGGAAGAGCGTCATTCCATCCGTCCGCTTTCGGCACTCTTCGAGGGGTGTGGTGCGGGCGAGGAGGAGTACCTTCGATGCTTCGAGGGCCTTCGAAGTCCAGACCTTCTTCCCGCGGATGATGAAGTGATCGCCGTCACGGATGGCGCGCGTCGTGATGGACGGCGTGTCGGAGCCCGCGTCCGGCTCGGTGATACCGAAGGCGACGTGCAGGCGGCCTGCCGCCGCTTCGGGAAGGATTCGCCGCTTCAGCTCCTCCGAGCCGTGGCGGACGACCGGGTTCAGGCCGAAGACGGTGAGGTGGAGGGCGCTGGCGCCGTTCATCGCCGCGCCCGAGGCGGCGACCTCTTCGAGGAGGATCGCTGCCTCGGAGATGCCCAGTCCGGCGCCGCCGTACTCCGGCGGGATGCAGATGCCGAGCCAGCCGGCATCGGCGAACGCTTGATAGAACTCCCAGGGGAAGCGGTGCTCGGCGTCGCAGCGACGCCAGTAGGCGTCGTCGAACTGAGCCGCGAGGGCGCGGGCTTGCTCGCGGATCGCCTGCTGTTCGGGGGTGAGGTCGAAATCCATGGACGTCTCCCGGGGAAGGATGGCGGCGAGTTGACCCCGCCGGAAGGCGCTCCCTACACTCAGGGGAAATACTCCACCAGCGACATCAGGTCCAGCCTTGACATCCCCGACTCCAATCCGCCCTGCCGCCCCGGCTTCGCCAGCGGGCGGCCATGACGCGTTGCAGGAGGCCGCCGTGACTGTACCCGAGTTCAAGCAGCTGCGCCGGGCTTACGGCTTCGATGAGGTTGCCATCGTGCCCGGTGACGTCACCATCAACCCCGAGCTCGTCGAAATCGGGCTCGACATCGGTCCCTACCATTTCGATATCCCCTTCCTGGCCTCGGCCATGGATGCGGTCGTGGATCCCAAGTTCGCGATCGAATTCCACAAGGCCGGCGGCCTTGCCGTGCTCAACCTGGAGGGCGTCTGGACGCGGTACGAGAACCCGGAGGAAGTCCTGGAGCGGATCGCATCCGCCAGCCCACAGGAGGCAACGGCGGTCCTTCAGGAGGCGTACACCCGTCCGATCCGGGAGGACCTCATCCCCCTCCGGATCAAGCAGATCAAGGACGGCGGGGCAGTGGCGGCCGTGGCGGTCACGCCGGCCAACACGAAGCGGCTGGCACCGATCATCAAGGAGGCAGGGGCGGACATCCTCGTCGTGCAGTCGACGGTGACCACCGCCCGGCACGAATCGCGGAGCATCGAAGGCTTGCGCTTCGAAAAGCTCGTCAAGGAGATCGAAATCCCGGTCGTTGTGGGCAACACGGTCACCTTCAGTGCAACGCTGGAGATCATGCGTACCGGCGTAGCCGCCGTGCTCGTGGGCGTGGGGCCGGGTGCTGCCTGCACGAGCCGCGAGGTGCTCGGCATCGGCGTACCGCAAGTCACCGCGACCATCGACTGTGCGGCGGCGCGGGACGTGTACTACAAGGAGACCGGCCGCTACGTGCCCATCATCACGGACGGCGGAATCCGCACAGGCGGGGATGTCTGCAAGTGCTTCGCCGCGGGCGCGGACGGGGTGATGATGGGCTCGCCGTTCGCGGGCACCACCGAAGCCCCCGGACGCGGTTACCACTGGGGAATGGCGACCTCGCATCCCAACCTGCCGCGGGGCACGCGCGTCAACATCGGCGTCAACACCACCATTCAGAAGACACTCTTCGGGCCCACGAGCCGCACCGACGGGACGGAGAACCTCGTGGGCGCGCTGCGCACCGCCATGGGCATGTGCGGCGCGCGAACCATCCGCGAGTTCCACAAGGCGGAGATGGTCATCGCCCCCGCCATCAAGTACGAAGGCAAGACGTACCAGATGGCTCAAGCGTTGGGCATGACCCACATCCAGCAGTAGGGGCAAGAAAGACGGCCCCTCGCGGAGCGGACACGAGGGGCCTCACTCGAGCGGCGGCCTTCGGCCGGAGCGGACAACCGAAGGCCGAGTCGTACTCTAGCGCGCGCTCAAGAGTTTGTCACCCCCTTGAAGTGTGAAATTTTCGTCGGAATCTTCCTGAGCGCGTTGCTCGCCGCCGCGCTGGGGGCCCGCGTCTCCGCAGCCCCCCAACAGCTTTCCTGTCGACCGCTCGACCCCGAAGCCCCAGCGGCGGAGGTCCTCGCTTTCCCGTTGATCGTGATGGCCCGGGTCGAAACGCGTTCCGATGGTGCGCTCGAACTGGTGCCGGAGTTCTACCTTCGCGGCCCGGCGCTTGGCGGGCCACTTTTGCTCGTTCCTGAGGAGGGCGAGTGCCCGCCGGCGGCTCTTGAGCCGGACGCCCGAATCCTCGCCGGACTCGAGCCGGCACCAGGCGGCTGGCGCTGGCCCGCGGAAGGCCAGGTGTTCGTCATTCGAAACGGCGTAGCCCGCTCGGGAGATGGCCGGACGATCTCCGAAGAAGAGCTCGTCGCGGCGCTCCGCCGGACAACGGGCCAGCTCGCCTACCCCGGCACTCCGGAACCCGGACGGACCTTCGACTGGCTTGGAGTGGGGCTGCCCGTGGGCGTCGCCCTTGCCGCGATATTCGCTGTGGGACTCTATCTCATGCGGTTGTGGCACCGCATCGACCCCACCTAGCGCCCGAAGATCATCTGCGGCGGGCGCGGCTGGCTAGAGCCTCCAGGAACGCGGCGACGTCGTCCTCGCCCTCTCCGACGATGTTGTCGGCAGCGTCACGAGCGTATCGGTCGGCGTGGGCGACGGTGAGGCCGAGCCCGGCCCAGGCGAGCATCGGCGCGTCGTTCACACTGTCGCCGACAGCGACGACCTCCTCACGGTCCACGCCGAGCTCGGCGGCGACGAGCGCCAGCGCGTGCCCCTTGTTCGCCTCGGGCGCAACCGCGACCGTGACCGACGGGAAGTCGAGGAGGTGCACGGCCTCTCCGTGCAGTGCCTGCAGCTGGCGGTGAACCTCAGGCGCTTCGGAGGGAGTGCTGATGATACCGACGCCCGTCGGAACGAAGCCGAGTGCCTCGGGTGATGGGTGGTACTCCGGCTCGACCCCCGAGAGCCTCGCATAGAGCGCGCTTTCCGGCGTCGGCCGCGACACAACGTAACGGAAGGGGTCGAACCATTCGTAGGGGTGGCCCCGCTCACGGGCGAAGGCGGCCACGTCCCGGGCGATGCTGCCGTCGATGCGGAACACGTGGCGGAGACTGCCGTCGGGATTGTGGATTGCGCACCCCTGTTGGCAAATGAGCGGCGTTTCGAGCTCCAGCGCTCGCGCGACCGCCGCCGTGCCGCGGTACATCCGGCCCGTCGCCAGAACGACCGCGATACCAGCGCGCTGCAGGGTTCGAACGGCACGGCGAATTCTGGCCGAGGGGAGCGGGAGCTTGAGGCCGTGCGGGCTCTCCTTCGGGACGATGGTGCCGTCGATGTCCAGTGCGACGAGCCTCACGCCCATCGGGCCACGACTACCCGTTCGATGCCCGCGAGGTCGGTGCGCGTCTCCGTCGAGGCGCCGAGCCGCTCCGCGCATCGCCGGACACGGGCGGCCTGGCCATACCCGACCTCCACCGCTGCGAAGCTCACCCGGCGGGCGACACATTCGCCGAGGAGGCGCTCGATGAGGTCCGTCCCGCTCGGGCCGCCGTCGAAGGCCACCCAAGGCTCCCACTCTCGGAGTTCCGGCTCGAGCTGGCGCAGCTCCTCGGTGGGAATGTACGGCAAGTTGGCAGCCACGATGTCCGCCGTGCGCACCGGGCTGAGGAGGTCGCCGACGACAATGTCGACCCTCGCGCCGTGCCGGCGGGCGTTCTCCCACGCGACGCTGGCGGCCGCCGGACTGATGTCGGTCGCGACCACCCGCAGGAATGGGCGCTCGAGGGCCACGGTGACGGCGATGCATCCGCACCCGGTCCCGACGTCGACGACGGTCGGCGGGACCGAGCGCTCCTCGGCAGCCTCGAGGACGCACTCGACGAGGAGCTCCGTCTCGGGGCGGGGAATGAGCGTGGCCGGAGTCACCACGAACTCGCGACCGTAGAACTCCCGCTTGCCGATGAGGTACGCCGCCGGTTCGCGCCGCAGACGTCGGGCCGCAAGCTCGTCGAGCCGGCGAAGGGCCTCGTCGTCGAGAGAGGCCCCGGCGAAGTAGGCGCTGCGGCTGATGCCCGCAGCAGCGCGGACGAGCAGTTCGGCCTCGAAGGCTGCGTCGGGGATCCCGGCCGCCTCGAACTGTTCGGCCAGCCGCGAGGCCGCGAAGCGCGCCTTCATGCCAGGCTCTCCTGCAGCCGCTCCGCTTCGGCGGCCGCAGCGACGGCATCGATGATGTCGTCGATGTCCCCATCGAGCCGGTCGGGCAGGTTGTGCACCGTGAGCCCGATGCGATGGTCGGTGATCCGATCCTGGGGGAAGTTGTAGGTGCGGATCTTCTCGCTCCGTTCGCCGGTTCCGACCTGACGGCGGCGTGCCTCGCCGATCTCCTCATCCCGCTTCCGTTGCTCCATGTCGAGGAGGCGCGACCGGAGGATCGTCATCGCCTTCAGCCGGTTCTTCAGTTGCGACCGTTCGTCTTGGCAGGTGACGACGATCCCCGTCGGGAGGTGGGTGATGCGGACCGCCGTCGCGACCTTGTTCACGTTCTGGCCGCCCGCTCCGGACGAATGGAAGAAGTCGATTTTCAGGTCCTTCTCGTCGATCTCGACGTCGACCTCCTCGGCTTCGGGCAGGACGGCGACGGTCGCCGTCGACGTGTGGATCCGGCCTTGCGCCTCGGTTTCGGGGACACGCTGGACCCGGTGTACGCCGCTCTCGTACTTCAGTCGGGAGTACGCGCCTTCGCCTTTGACTTCGAAGATGACTTCCTTGAATCCTCCGCGGTCCGACTCGGAGGCGCTGAGCACCTCCGTCTTCCAGCCGTGCCGCTCGGCGTATCGCGTGTACATGCGGAAGAGGTCAGCGGCGAAGAGGGCGGCTTCCTCGCCTCCGGCTCCGGCACGGATTTCGACGATGACGTTGCGCTTGTCGCGAGGGTCCTTCGGGAGGAGGCGACGGACGATCTCCTTGTCGAGCTCTTCGAGCCGCCGCTCAGCGGACTGCAGTTCGCTCTCGGCTAGGTCGCGCAGCTCGGGGTCGCGTTCCTTCAGCATCCCCCTGGCTGCCTCCGCGTCTCGCTCGACACGCTCGTACTCTTCGAAGAGCTGGACGATCTCGTCGAGTTCGGCGCGCTCCTTGGCGAGCTGGGCCACGCGCTCGTAGTCGGCGGCCACGTCGGGGCGGGCCATCTCCTCGGTCAGCTCGCGGTAGCGCTCGCGAAGTTTTTCCAGTTGCGTACGGACAGCCGGTTCCATGCGACTCCAGCGGAAGTTGGGCGCCGCGCAGCCGGGCGCCCTGATTCGAGGATATCAGCGGGCGCGGACAAAGGCTGCCGCCCGTTCGACGAGGTCGTGGAGCGGCACCTCCTCCTGTGGGCGCTCATCGCGCAGTGGCTTCAGGACGGCGACCCCGGCCCGAATCTCGTCTTCGCCGATGATGACCGCCGCCGCTGCACCGAGGCGGTCAGCGGTGCGGAGCTGTGCCTTGAGGGAACGCTCGGGTTCGCCAACCACTGTGGCCAGCCCTGCCGCGCGGAGTTTCCGCGCGGCGCGTGTCCCTTCCAGGGCTGCCGCCTCACCGAGGACGGCGACGAACAGGTCGGTCGTCGGGGCCTCTTGGAGCACGATGCCGTTTCGCTCCATCTCGAGGATGATGCGCTCGATCCCGGTGCCGAAGCCCACGGCGGGGGTGGGTGGCCCGCCGAGCAGTTCGATGAGACCGTCGTACCGCCCGCCGCCGCCGACGGTGCTCTGGGCGCGCTCATCGTCGAGCGGGACCACCTCGAACACCGTGCGGTTGTAGTAGTCGAGCCCGCGAACGAGCAGCGGGTCGATGCGGTACGGGATGCCGGCTGCCTGGAGCAGGCGCTGCACGGCCTCGAAGTGGTCGCGCGCGGCAGGACTGAGGCGGTCGACGAGCTTCGGCGCACCCTCCTTGAACGGGAGGTCCCGCTCGTCCTTCGAATCGAGGAGCCGAAGCGGGTTGCGCTCGAAGCGGCGGCGGCTGTCCTCGGAGAGCCGTTCGAGGAAGGGACGGTAGTACTCCTTCAGGGCGGCCACGTAGGCGCGGCGCGGCTCCGGATCGTCGATGGAGGAGAGCCGGACCTCGAGGTTTCGGAGCCCGAGACGCTCGTAGATGGTCCAGAGAAGCTCGATCGCCTCTGCGTCGGCAAGCGGCGACGCCGACCCGATGATCTCGCAGTCGATTTGGGTGTGCTGCCGGTATCGGCCGCGCTGCGGGCGGTCGTAGCGGAACATCGGATGCGTGGTCCAGAGACGCACCGGCTGGGGCCAGCTCGCCATTCCGTGCTCCAGGTACGCCCGGCAGATGGCCGGCGTGCCTTCGGGCGTGAGGGCGAGGAGGTCCCCGCCGCGGTCCTCGAAAACGTACATCTCCTTCTCGACGACATCCGTCGTGTCGCCGCTGCCTTTCTCGAAGAGGGCCGCACTTTCGAAGATGGGGGTGTCGATACGTCGGAACCCGAAGAGGCGCACCGTCTCCTGGGCGACGGTGAGCACACGCTGCCAGTAGGGCTGTTGCGCGGGCAGAATGTCCTGCGTTCCCCGAGGGGCTTGGAAACGTGGCACGGGCTACCTGCGGGCCGATCGTCGCGCGAGAACCTGGGTGCTAGCATAGGGTACGATTTGCGGTAGGGAAACCATGCGTACGGCGTCTCCAGCAGCCGACTCACCCGCTGCATCCCCGACCATCGAGGACGTCGTACGCCGCGCGGGCGAGTATCTCCCAGCCGAACGGCTCACGCTTCTCCGCGAGGCGTACGCCTTCGCGGAGCGGTGTCATGCCGGGCAAACGCGAAGCACCGGCGACCCGTACATCACGCATCCCGTCGCTGTCGCCTACCTTGTCGCCGGGCTGCAGCTCGACCACCACGCCCTCGCGGCGGCGCTCCTCCACGACGTCCAAGAGGACTGCGGCGTCCGGAACGAGACGCTCCGGGAGAAGTTCGGCCCTGAGGTGGCCCGCCTCGTCGATGGACTCACGAAGTTGAACAAGATGGAGCTGCTTGCATCCCCCGAGCAGCTCACCCGCGACGCGGTGCAGGCTCAGAACCTGCGGAAGATGTTCCTCGCCATGGCCGAGGACATCCGCGTGGTGTTGGTGAAGCTCTGCGACCGCCTCCATAACATGCGCACGCTCTGGGCCCTGCCGCCCGACAAGCAGCAGCGCATCGCCCGCGAAACACTGGAGATCTTCGCCCCCCTGGCGAGCCGACTGGGCGTGTGGCAGCTCAAGTGGGAGCTCGAAGACCTCGCCTTCCGCTATCTCGAGCCTGCCAAGTACAAGGAAATCGCCGACCTCCTCGCCTCACGCAGGGCCGCGCGCGAACGGTACATCGAGCGCGCCGTCGCGGTCGTGAAGGAGCACCTCGAACGCGCTGGAATTCGGGCGGAGGTCACGGGCCGAGCCAAGCACATCTACTCCATCTATCAGAAGATGCAGCGGTACGCGGCCCAATCGAAGACCTTCGACCAGATTTACGACCTGCTCGCCCTCCGCATCCTGGTCGAAACGGTGGCCGATTGCTACCACGCGCTCGGGGTCGTGCACAGCATCTGGCGGCCCATTCCGGGTCAGTTCGACGACTACATCGCCAACCCGAAGGACTCGATGTACCAATCCCTCCACACCACGGTTGTGGCGTTGGACGGGAAGCCCCTCGAGGTGCAGATCCGCACCTACGAAATGCATCAGGTCGCGGAGTACGGCGTCGCCGCCCACTGGCGCTATAAGGAAGGCGCACGAACCCAGGGGACGGACGAAGAGCGCATCGCCTGGTTGCGTCAGCTTCTGGAATGGCAGCGGGAGATGACCGCCGCCGAGGAGTTCGTGGAGTCGGTCAAGACCGACATCTTCCGCGACCAGGTGTTCGTCTACACCCCGAAGGGGGACGTCCTCGCCCTCCCGGCAGGGGCGACGCCGCTCGATTTCGCCTACCGCATTCACACCGACCTCGGCCACCAGACCATCGGCGCGAAGGTGAACGGCCGTATCGTGCCCCTCAACCACCAGCTCCGCACGGGCGACGTCGTCGAGATCATCCGCTCCCGCTCGAGCCGCGGGCCGTCGCGCGACTGGCTGAACCCCCATTTGGGCTACGTCCGCTCCTCCCACGCGCGCGAGAAGATCCGCCAGTGGTTCCGCCGGCAGGAGCGAGCCGAGAACATCGAGCGCGGCCGGGAGATGTACGAGAAGGAGATGCGCCGGCTCGGACTCGACCCTGCGGAGCACCAGGAGACCCTCTTGGGGCTCTTCAACATGGCGAGCTGGGAGGACTTCCTGGCAGCCATCGGCTACGGCGGGATCAGCACCACCTCCATCGCCCGGCGGCTGGCCGCGCATCTCCAGGTCGACGAGGGGAAAGAGGAATCGGCTCCTCCCTCGGCCGAGTCGAAGGGAGAGACAGCGCCGCCCCTCGGCGGCCCCGGTGTCCGGGTGCTGGGCGTCGGGAATCTGCTGACGACGATCGCTCGGTGCTGCAATCCGGTACCGGGGGACCAGATCGTGGGCTACGTCACCCGCTCTCGAGGCGTGACCATCCACCGCGCCGACTGCCTGAACGTCCTCCGCGAGGAGGAGCGGGAGCGGATCGTCGAGGTGGAGTGGGGCAAGCCGACCCGGCTCTACCCCGTCGATGTCCGCATCGAAGCCTGGGATAGGGTTGGGCTGCTGCGGGACATCTCGACCGTGGTGGCCGAAGAGCAGGTCAACATGGTGGGGGTCCGCACCATCGAGAACGGGGACGGCTCGATCCTTATCCTCGCGACCCTCGAGACCTCGGGTATCGAGCAGCTCTCGCGGCTGCTTACGAAACTCGAAGTCGTGCGCGGCGTCCGCTCGGTCGAACGGGCGATGGAGCGGCGCCGCACGAAGGCCGTCGACGGGTCCGGGGCGACCCCTCGGCCTCTCGGCTGAGGCGCCGGCGTGCGCTGTCCGAGGGTGGGCCCGCTGGCTCGGTGAGGGCACCCCGCAAGGCCGCGACTGCCGCATAGACGACGGTGAGGACGAGAACGGCCTGGAGCCCGACGGTCAGCGTAGCATCCACGATTCGCACATCCGTTCGAATGGTGCCGCCACTGTAGCGAACGGATGTTCTAACCGTCAAGCTGGGCAGAAGCCCCGTCCCGAAGGAGAGCCTTGCGCGGGCGGCTTGGGGGGTTATCGAATCGCGGCTTGCCCGATCGACCGCCAGCCGAGACACTTGAGGACGGGTTCCCCGGTAGCTCAACGGTAGAGCGGGCGGCTGTTAACCGCTAGGTTCGAGGTTCGAATCCTCGCCGGGGAGCCATGCTTTCCCCCGGGAACGCGATACCCGCACCGCATGAGGTACACCACCGACTTCGGTGCGCCGCTGCGGGTCTCCAAAAAGGAAGATTGGCAGGGGTGGCAGGACTCGAACCCGCGACACTCGGATTTGGAGTCCGATGCTCTACCAACTGAGCTACACCCCTGCCCGCCAACGATGGTAGCAAATCGGCGGCGCCGGTCCAGAACCCACCCTCAAGTCGCAGGCCAGGTGGTGTAGCTGCGGCAGCGCGGACAGCGGGGGAGACGGGTTACCCGGGGCGCCTCGTCGTACACGAAGCGTGCGCGGCAGTCGGCGCAGACACGCCACTGGAGCCGCCGCCGGGCGCCGCGGAGCACGCGTTCGGGGAGCATCGCTCCACCTCCGGTGCAGTCGGTCTGCCGAGATCCTCGGCTGGCGAGCGCGAGTTGTGCAGCCGCATGGGGCGAAAGAACGGAGGGACCTATACTCGGAGCTGCGATGACGACCCGCCGACACCTCCTCTCCTCCGCCGACCTCACGCCGCGAGAGATCGCGGGGTTGCTGGCCTTCGCTGCGAAGTTGAAGGCCGAACCTCGGCGCCTCGTCCCGGGGAAGCAGCTCGCACTGCTCTTCGAGAAGCCCTCGTTGCGGACGCGGGTGAGCTTCCAGGTGGCGATGCGTCACCTCGGCGGCGAGACCATCTACCTCGCACCCCAGGAGGTGGGGCTCGGCGAACGGGAGGCGATCAAGGACGTCTCCCGCGTCCTTGCGCGCTACGTGGACATCGTTGCAGTGCGCACCTACGGTCAGGTGATCGTCGAGGAGTACGCCTCCTACTCCTCCATCCCTGTCATCAACGCGCTGACGAACGAGGAGCATCCCTGCCAGGCGTTGGCCGACCTGCTGACGTTGCAGGAGAAGTGGGGGTCGCTCGCCGGCCGGACGATTGCCTTCATCGGCGACGGCAACAACGTGGCGCGGAGCCTCGTCCTCACCGCGGCGGCCCTCGGCATGCACGTGCGCATCGCCACGCCGCGGGGGTACTGGCTCCCCGATTGGGTGATGGAAGAAGCGTCCCGGCGTGCGCGCGAAACGGGGGGTTCGTTCACGCCTCTCGTCGACCCGGCGGAGGCGGCACGAGGCGCGGACGCACTTTACACCGATGTCTGGACGTCGATGGGCCAGGAGCGAGAGGCCGAGCGCCGGCGCATCGACTTCGCCGGCTACCAGCTCAACCGGCAGCTGTTGGAGCTCGCCGCTCCCGGCGCGTTCGTGATGCACGACCTCCCCGCGCACCGGGGGGAGGAGATCACCGATGAGGTGATCGAGAGCCCGCAGTCGATCGTTTTCGACCAGGCCGAGAACCGCGTCTGGGCGCAGGCGGCGGTGGTCGCCTTCCTTCTCGGGGCGGCGCCCGAGTTCTAGCTCCCTCCCTCGGGCACGGTCGTCAGTCGGGTATGATGCGGGCAGGAAGCCGGCACCAGTGCCCGCGATGTTCGATTGGCAACACTACCGCGAAGTCATCGATCAATTCGGTCCGTCGAGCGTCATCGATGTGCTGCTGATCGCGGCCCTCATCTACGGCGCGCTGCGGGTGATGAGCGGCACGCGGGCGATGACCCAGCTCCGGGGAGCGGTGATCCTCTTCCTGGTCGCCGTGCTCTTGGGGCGAGCCTTCGACCTCACGGTCGTGAACTACATCGTGGAGAATTCGCTGCCGGCACTCCTCATTGCCGTCGTCATCATCTTCCAGCCCGAGATCCGGCGGGCGCTGGACCGGCTCGGCCGCACCGGACTGCGGGGTCTCCTCTCCCGCCCCGACGCCTCCGAGGTGCTCGACGCGATATCACGCGCGGCGGGCGAGCTCTCGCGGGCTCGCCATGGAGCGCTCATGGTGATCGAACGCGGCACCGGGCTCCGCGACGTCATCGACACCGGCGTTCCCATCGACGCCCGGGTCACGCCCGAGCTCCTGGAGGGCATCTTCTTCCCCAACTCGCCGCTGCACGACATGGCGGTAGTCATCCGCGATGACCGGGTGGTGGCCGCCGGCTGTGTCCTTCCCCTTGCCGATCAGCTTCCCCCCGAGGAGAGCCACCTCGGCACCCGACATCGGGCCGCCCTCGGCATCACCGAGCACACCGACGCGGTTTCCATCGTCGTCTCGGAGGAAACCGGGGGGATCAGCGTTGCCGTCGACGGGCGGCTCACCCACGTCGCCGACGAGCAGCGGTTGCGGACCGTGCTCGAGTGGCTGGTGCAGCGCCGCGGCGCGCTCCGGCGGGAGCGTGAGCGGGAGCCAGTGCCGTGAGCTTCCTCACCGCCCTGCCCCGAGGCATCGCCGATACGGTGCGGACAGCGCTCCTCCTCCTCCGCGCCGGGGTCACGAGCCTCGTCCAGCACTGGGCGCTCGCAACGTTCAGCCTGATCGCTGCCTTCGCGGTCTGGGTCGTCATCCAGGACGTGGAGAACCCGCGGGTTCGCGGCGTCGCCCCCGAGCCGCCCGCGGCCGCGATCCCGGTCCGCCCGGTCAACGTTCCCTCGGGATTCATCGTGCTGGAATCGCCCACGGTGCGCGTCGAGGTGGAAGCGCGCCAGGACGTGCTCCCAAGCCTGCGCGCCAGCGATTTCGTCGCGACGGTCGACGTCCAGGGGCTCGAACCGGGGGGGACCGTTCCTCTCCCCGTTCGGGTCGAGGCGAAACGAACAGGCGTCGATATCGTGCGCGTGGTGCCCGACCGGGTGGACATCACGCTCATCCGCGCCGCCTCGAAAGAGCTCCCGGTGGAGGTCAACCTCACGGGGGGACTGCCGACCGGCTACGTGCTTGCGGAGCCCCCGACGGTCGACCCGCCCTTCGTCACGGTTACGGGGCATCCTGATTTGGTGGCGAACGTGACGAAGGTCCAGCTCGACGTCAATCTGAGCGGCGTCCGCGAGCCCACCTACATCGTCGAGGGCGAACTGGTGCCTCGCAGCGATACGGGCGCGGTCCAGCAAGTCTTCCTCTCTTCACCGCGTGCTCGGGCCACCTTCAAGATCGAGCAACGCTTCTCCCAACGGACGCTCGCCGTGCTGCCGCTCCTGACCGGAGCCCCGGCTCCCGGCTACCTGGTGGCGAACGTCACCGTCGAGCCGCCGACGGTGCAGGTCTCTGGCCCGGTGGACGTGGTGCAGGGACTTTCCCAACTCGCGACGGAGGCGATCGACCTGACGAACGCCTCGTCGACCATCACGCGGTCGGTGCGCATCGCCGCGCCCGCGAACGTGGCCCTGGCCCGGGAGACCGTCACGGTGCAGGTGCAAGTGGCGCCAATCCGCTGCGGCGCGGAGGGCGGCGCCTGCGCGGGGGCGACCTTCGTGGTGGCGCCGTCGTTCACGGACCTGCCTCAGGGGGTCATGGTCGGGCCGGGAGCCTTCTTCGTCACCGTGCAGGTCCTCGGCCCCTTGAGCCAGCTGGATGACCTCACACCGGCATCGTTCACGGCCGCGGTCTCGTTGGCTGGCCTCTCTCCGGGGACGCATACGCTTCGCCCGAGCGTGACCGCTCCCCCGGGAATTCAGGTCGTCTCCGTGGGCACGGTTACCGTTACGCTCGTTCCCGTGTCAGGAGCGGGACCATGACCGGCACGGTGGGAAGTAGCCTCCCGCGCGTGGTCATCGCCGGGCGCCCGAACGTGGGCAAGTCGACGCTCTTCAACCGCATCGTCGGAGAGCGCCGAGCGATCGTCGAGGATGAGCCCGGGACCACGCGCGACGTCATCGAGGCGGAGGTGGAGTGGGGCGACCGCCGCTTCGTCCTCGCCGATACCGGCGGCTACGAGCAGGGCGACCTCGACCGCTTCGGGCCCCTCGTGGCCCGACAGGTGGAGGCGGCGCTGGCTGGAGCCGACCTTGTCCTTCTCTGCGTCGATTCCGAAGCGGGCGTGACCCCAGCAGACGAAGAAGTGGCTGACCTCGTGCGCAAAACGGGGAAGCCGGTGATCGTGGTGGCGACGAAGGCCGACTCGGAGCGCCGTGAGGCGGTGGCTCTCGCCGAGGCGTCGGCCTTGGGGTTGGGGACGCCCGTCCCGGTGAGCGCCCTCCACGACATCAACGTGGTGCGGCTGCTCGACCTCGTAGCCGAGCGCCTTCCCGAGACCCCGCCGTCCATCGAGCGGGACCGCGTCAGGCTGGCCGTGGTCGGGCGACCGAACGTTGGGAAGTCGATGCTCGTGAACGCGGTGCTGGGAGAGCCGCGCGTGATCGTCTCCGAGGTCCCGGGTACAACCCGCGACGCCATCGACACCGACATCGATACGCCGTTCGGGCCGTTCACCCTCATCGACACGGCCGGCGTGCGCCGCCGAGGGAAGATCGAGCGCGGCGTCGAATACCACTCGGTGCTGCGCACTCGAGCGGCGATCGAGCGGAGCGATGTCGCGGTGTTGGTCATCGACGGGAGCGAGGGGGTAACCGCCCAGGATACGCACGTGGCGGGCATGGTCCTCGAGGCGACCAAAGGCCTGGTCGTCGCCGTGAACAAAACCGACCTTTGGGGAGAGGGGTTCGAAGCCCGGCGACGGGAACTGTCCGCCCAGCTCCGCCGGAAGATGGGGTTCGCGCCCTGGGCGCTGGTGGCGTTCGTCTCCGCGTTGACCGGTAGGGGCATCGATGACCTGCTGCGGCTCGCTGCCGAGGCACGGGCGGCCCGCCGGCGCCGCGTTCCCACCGGGGAGCTGAACACCCTCCTGCGCGCAGCTTTCCGCAAGCACGCTCCGCCCGTCGTTCGCCACAAGCGCCTCAAGCTCTTCTATGCGACGCAGGCGGGGGTGGACCCGCCCACGTTCGTGCTGTTCGTGAACGACCCGGAGCTCGTCCACTTCAGCTATCGGCGGTATCTTGAGCGCACGATCCGCACGGCCTACGACTTCGAGGGCACGGCGATCCGCATCATCTTCCGGCCTCGAAACGTGCAAGAATCCTAGCGATGTGGTGGGCGTACCTGGTCAACATCGCTGCAGGGTATCTCCTCGGCGCCGTGCCCTACGGGCTCATCGTAGGCTACCTGTTCTCCGGCAAGGACGTCCGGCGCTACGGTTCGGGCAAGACCGGTGTGACGAACGTGCTGCGCGTGGCCGGCCCCGTCCCGGCGGGCATCGTGCTCGTGGCCGACGTGGCGAAGGGCGCGGCGGCGGCGGTCATCGGCACATGGGTCTTCGACGACGCGGGCGTGGCAGCAGCGGGCGCCGCGGCGGCCGTCGTGGGGCACGTATTCCCCGTGTTCGCCGGCTTCCGGGGCGGACGGGGAGTGGCGACCGCCTTCGGCGGCATCCTCGGCCTCGCACCGCTCGTGTCCCTCCTTTTTCCTGTCATCGGTGCCATCCTCATCATCCCCACGCGGATCGTGTCGTTCATGTCGGTGGTCGGTACGCCGATAGCGGTGGTGATCGTCGTCGCCGCGGCGGCCGCGGGTTGGGTGTCGTGGCCTGCAGCCTACTACGCGCTGTTCGCCCTCGCGGTCATCGAGTACATGCACATCCCGAACATCCGCCGCCTGCTCGCCGGAACCGAGCCCCGCATCGGTGAGGGTGGCGACCGCCCCGCGACAGGCTGAACATGGAGCGGTTCGCCGTTCTCGGGGCAACATCCTGGGGGCTGACGCTTGCTTGGCTGCTGGCGGGCAATGGCCACCGCGTGACCGTGCTCACGCGCACCGATGAAGAAGCGCACGCCTTCGACGCTTCCCGCGCGAGCCCCCGGTTGCCGGGGCTCCGCTTGCCCGAGTCCGTGACCTTCCTCCCCTCGGCAGCTGCGGAGCCCGTCGACGGTGTCGTCGTTGCCGTTCCAGCGCAATCGGTACGGGGAGCCGTCGCCGGTGCACGGCTCGACCGGAACGTGCCGGTGCTGTCCGCGGCGAAGGGGCTCGAGACCGATACCGGGATGCGGATGACGGAGGTTCTGGCCGCCCTCGGTTGGCCCGCGGCGCTGACAGGGGCGCTCTCGGGGCCGAATCTGGCGGCCGAGATCGCCCGGGGGCTGCCGGCTGCGGCGGTCGTGGCCTGCCGCGACGCCTCGGTGGCGGCCATGTGGCAGCGCGCGCTCGCATCGCCAACCTACCGTGTCTACCGCTCCGACGACGTCGTGGGGGTCGAGGTGGGCGGAGCCCTGAAGAACGTCATCGCCATCGCTGCCGGCGCTGCGGCCGGGCTCGACGCCGGCGCCAACGCCATCGCCGCTATCATGACCCGTGGTTTGGCCGAGATGACCCGACTCGGTACCGCCCTCGGTGCCGACCCGCTCACCTTCCAGGGGCTGGCGGGAGTCGGGGACCTCGCGGCGACGTGCTTTTCGCCCCTATCGCGGAACCGCCGGCTCGGCGAGCTCCTAGCCCGAGGGCATACGCTGGTGCAGGCGCTCGACTCCATCGGTGAGGCGGTGGAGGGGGTGCCGACGGCCCCGGTCGCCCTTGCCAAAGCCCGTGCGCTGGGTGTCGAGGTGCCGGTGACCGAGCAGGTGGCCGCGGTACTCGGAGGTCGGGCAACGGTCCCCGAAGCGATGCGCGCCTTGCTCTCGCGGCCGCTTACCGAGGAACGGCCGGTGCCGGGCCTGGTAGACTGAAGGTAGCCGTGGCCTCCAGCGAACTCAGCGTGCTCCTCGGGCGGCTTGTAGCCGGAGAGCGGCCGACCGCTGTGCAGCTCACCCTGCTCTCGGACCTGCGCCCAGCGGACCGTGACCAGCTCGCCGCCGTTTGGACGTCGATCCCGGCTGACAGCCGCGTGTCGCTCATGGAACGGACGATCGAGCTGGCCGAGGACAACGCCGAGCTCGATTTCGCCTCGCTCGCGCTCGTTGCCATCGGCGACCCGGATCCCCGCGTGCGTCGGCTCGCTGCCGAAGCCCTCTGGGAGTCGCGGGATCGACGGGTGGCTCGCGCCCTGCTGGACGCGTTCGCACGCGAACCGGACGCCTCGGTCCGTGCTGCCATCGCGACGACCCTGGGAACGTTCGTCCAGCTCCACACCTTCGAACAAATCGATAGCGAGACGGGCGACCTCGTGGTGGCCTCACTGCGAGCTGCTGCGGAATCCCCTTCCGAACCGGCAGACGTCCGAGGAAGGGCGATCGCCAGTCTCGGCGCCTGGCCCGAAGCGTGGGTGGATTCTCTCATCTGGAACGCGGCCTCGGCCGACGACCGGGAGCTGCGGCTCGCCGCGCTCGCGGCGATGGCGAACTCGGAGGACGAACGCTGGCTCGATGAAGTTCTGCCTCACCTGGCCAGCGACGACCCTGAGTTCCGGTATTGGGCCGCCTACGCCTGCGGACGGATCGGTTCGGAAGCAGCGGTCGCCGAGCTGACCCCGCTCCTGGACGACCCGGACTTCGAAGTGGCCCGAGCTGCCGTCGGCGCTCTGGGGGATATCGGCGGCAGCGAGGCTGCGGAGTGCCTCGCGGCCTTCCTCGAGCGTGCTCCCGACTCCCTTCGCCCCCTCGTGGAGGAGGCGCTGGAGCTGGCGAGGTCGAACGGAGACTCCTTCCTTGCAGGATTGCTGCCATGAGCGGGAAGCTTCCTGTCCAATCCGCAGTCTCCGCCGGCGGCATCGTCTGGCGGCGCGACGCCAACGGTGGCATCGAGGTCGTTCTCTGCGGGCGCCGAACCGACGGCGAGATGCTCTGGGCGCTCCCGAAGGGGACCCCCGACCCGGGGGAATCGTACGACGCTGCGGCCCGCCGCGAGGTAGAAGAGGAAACGGGGCTCCGGGTCGAGCTTGGCGAGAAGGTGGGAACGATCGATTACTGGTTCGTCGCCAACGGCGCGCGGTACCACAAGTACGTGCACCACTGGCTGATGCGCCCGCTCGGTGGGGACGTTTCGCAGCACGACGCTGAGTTCGATGAGGTGCGCTGGGTTCCCGCGGGCGAGGCTCTGCGCATGCTCACGTACCCGAACGAACGGGCCATCCTGGAGCGGGCACTGAGCCGGATCGAGGCGGCCAGGTGAGCAACGAACCCGCAGTCCCAATCCTCGCACGGTCCCCCCGCATCATCCTCCGGGCGAAGCGCGTCGAGGACGCCGAGAACGACTACCGCTGGCGCACCGACCCGGAGCTTGCCCGGTTGGACGGGGCGGAGCCCCTCCAGGTCGGGTTCGAGGAGTTCCTCCGCCGGTATCCCGCCGAGACGCTCGGCCCTTGGCCCGACCGGGAGCTCTACGCGATCGAGACGAGCGAGGGAGCCCACATTGGAAACCTGATGGTCTACAACCTCTCGCCGTCGCTCGAGTCGGCCGAAGTCGGCATCACCATCGGCGAGGCGCACTATCGGGGACGGGGGTACGGGACCGAGGCGATGGTGACGTTCATGCGGTGGGCTTGGTCGGCACGTCCTTGGCGGCGGCTCGTGCTGCACACGCTGGAGTGGAACGAGCGCGCCCGCCGATGCTTCGCGCGGGTCGGCTTCCAGCCGACGGCCATCGTTCTCCGTCGCGGGGAGCGGTACGTGCGGATGGAAGCACTGCGCGAGTGGTGGCTCTTGTGGGAGGCCGAGGGCCGGTTCCAGTTTCCGAATCGGTCGGAGTGACGTTCGGCGGCAACGCCTTCGTCCCTCACCGTCCACCCTCCTGTTCCGGGCAGCTCCTGCCGCCCGAGGGACACTGGTCTGACGGGGGAGCTCCTGGCGGTCGACTTTTCAACCGACGGCCCGTCGGAAGTTCCTTCGCACGAGGACACCACGATGCAGCAATCCTCGCTCCGGACGGACGGGACGCTCGCGCTTTCAGCCGAGGGAGCCGAGCGTACGAACCACCAACGCCCGCCCGCTGCGTCCACATCGAACCTCCGGCCCATCCCGTCGCTACCGCCCGCACCGGAAAGCCTGGCAGATTTGGGGCTGCCGGAGGCGTTCCTCGAGGACCTGGCGCTGAAAACGTTACACCGGATTGCCGTGCCGACGAGCACGGGCCTAGCGAACGCGCTGCGCCTTCCGCCGGCCCTCGTGCGGGATCTGCTCGATAGCCTCAAACGGCAGCGCCTCATCGAGACCACGGCGAATTCGGGCCGCCTCGAGACCGAGTGGCAGTACCGCCTCACCGAGCTCGGGATGAAGGAGGTCGAGAACGCCTTCGCCCGCAGCCGTTACGTGGGGCCAGTTCCTGTGCCCATCCAGGAGTACTTCCGGCGGCTGGAGGTGGATACGGAAGTCGGTGCGCCCGATCCGGTTCGCCTTGCACGGGCGCTCCAACAGCTCGTTCTCGCCCGGGACATCGTGGCGAAAGTGTGCCTCGCGCTCACGTCCGGGCGGCCAGCGATGCTCTGGGGCGCTCCCGGCAACGGGAAGACGACCATCCTCGAGCTGTGCAGCGAGGCCATCCATGGCGTCACGCTGCTCCCGGTTTGCGTGTGGGTCAGCGGTCACATCATCCGCCTGTACGATGACCTCGTTCACGTGGTTGTCGATGGCGACGAGAATGCGAACACCGTCGACCGGCGGTGGCTTCGCATCCGCCGGCCGTTCGTGTTCGTCGGAGGGGAGCTCCGCCACGAAGACCTCGACCTGGCGTACGACCCGGCCCTCGGCTACCACCAGGCCCCGCCGCACGTGAAGGCCCACGGGGGCCTGTTGGCTATCGACGACTTCGGCCGCCAGCAGGTATCGCCCCATGCCCTCCTGAACCGCTGGATTGCTGCTCTCGAGCGCGGTGAGGACACGATGGCCCTGGTGACGGGCGAGCGCATCACCTTCCCCTTCCGGAGCACGATCGTCTTTTCGACGAACTTGGAGCCGCGAACGATGCTGGAGGAGGCGCATCTGCGCCGCATCCCCTACAAGATCCGAATTCCCGAGCCCACGCCCGCGCAGATGGCCGAGATCTTCCGACGTTTCGCCGATGCGATGGGCGTCGAAGCTACGGCAGAGAACATCGAGATCGCCGTCCAGATGGTCTTTCGGGCGAGCGAGAACAACCCGCGCTCCTGTCACCCGCGGGATATCCTCCAGCTCATCATCGAAGAGGCGCGATTCGTGAAGCGGCCGCCCGTCCTCGAGCCGGGGGCGGTGCGGCGCGCCTGCGAGCTGTACTTCGCCCGCGACCCGGGCCCGGTCGGCCAGGGCCTTTCCGGCGCCTAGCTCGCCGGGGCCACCTCTCCCACCTCGAAGGCGAAGGTCTCGATGACCGGGTTGGCCAGCAGCCGCTGGCACATGCGCTCGACCGCTTCGCTGGCGGACGTCTCGTCGGCGGCCTCGAGCTCGATTTGGAAGAACTTCCCCGAGCGAACGCGGGCCACGCCCTGGAACCCCAGGCTCCGTAGGGCACCGGCGATCGTCTCCCCTTCCGGGTCATTCACCGTGGGCTTCAGGCTCACGAACACCTTCGCGAGGTAGCGGCGCGCGCTGGTCATGGGTCGGGTAGCTCCTCTCCGGTCAGCATGCGGTACACGAGGAGGTACCGCTCGGTCGTAGCGCGGACGATCTCGGGCGGCAGGGGCGGTGGCGGCTCGCCATCCCGCCAGCCGCTCGCCGCGAGCCAGTCACGGATTGGCTGCTTGTCGAGGCTCGGCTGCGGCCCTCCGGGGCGGTACTCGCTGGCGAGCCAGAATCGGCTCGAGTCCGGCGTCAGCGCCTCGTCGATGAGGATCACCTCGTCGTCGCGCCAGCCGAACTCGAACTTCGTGTCGGCGATGATGATGCCGCGCTCGAAGGCGACCTGGTGAGCGTAGTCGTAGAGGGCGATGGTCCGCCGGCGCATGGCATTGGCCGCCTCCGGCCCGACGAGCAGCTCCAGCTCCTCGTAGGTGATGTTGCGGTCGTGGCCTTCGGCGCTCTTGGTGGAGGGCGTGAAGATCGTCTCCGGAAGCCTGTCGGCCTCCCGGAGGCCTTCGGGGAGAGGGATCCCGCAGACGCGGCCCGTCTCCCGGTACTCCTTCCACGCCGAACCGGCGAGGTAACCGCGCGCGATGCATTCGGCCTCCAGCCGCCGAGCCTTCCACACGAGCATCGACCGTCCGAACAACGCCGTCGGGACCTCGAAGGGAAGGAGGTGCGAGGTGCTCCGGTCGACGACGGCGATGAAGTGGTTCGGAACGACGGCGGCGACCCGCTCGAACCACCATGCCGAAAGCCGCGTGAGCACTTCGCCCTTGCGGGGAATGCCGGTCGGCAACACCACGTCCAGCGCTGAGACGCGGTCGGTGGCGACGATGAGGAGCTGGTCGCCGAGGTCGTAGATGTCGCGAACCTTGCCCCGGTGGGTCGGGTTCGGGAGAGGGGATTCGAGCAGGACGTCGGTCTCGGCGGCCATCGCTCCTCGTGCTGCTCCGGCGAGGCCAGGATACCAGCCGTGGCGCCTTCGTTCTCGGTCCATCGTTGACGGCGCCCTCCCGGGGGCCTAGGCTGACGGCCTGCCCATCTCGGGCGAAAGGAGCCACCATGCCGGAGCGTCTCCACCTCCTCGTCGGCACGCGGAAGGGGGCATTTCGCTACTCCAGCGCCGATCGTCGGCGTTGGGAGCTCTCCGACCCGATCCTGCCCGGCTGGAGCGTCTACCACGCAGCGTTCGATCTCCGGGACGGCGCTCCTCGGGCCTACCTGGCGGCGAACCACTGGGCTTGGGGGCCCAGCGTGGCGAAGAGCGCCGATGGCGGGGCAACCTGGGATTTCCGCAGCGAGGGCCTCGCCTTTCCTCCGGACATGCGGAGTCCCGCTCCGCAAGTACCCGGAGCGCCGGGTGAGTGGTCGAGCACGCCGCCGGGTGTCATCGGCAACGTTTGGTACGTGGCGCCCGGCCATCCGGCCGAGCCGGGCACCGTATACGCCGGCACGCAGCCGGCTGGGCTCTTCCGCAGCAACGACTGGGGGCGAACGTGGCGCCCCGTCGAGGGCATCAACCGCCACCCCTACCGGAAATACTGGAGTGGGACAGGAGGCGGGGACTCGTGCCTCCACTCGGTGCTGGTGGACCCGCGGGACCCGCGCCGTCTCTACGTGGCTGTGAGCGCAGGCGGTGTCTACCGCTCCACCGATGGGGGCGCGACCTGGGAGCTCATCGCCCACAACGCCGTTGCGACCCACCCGGAAGCGCGACGGCTCATCCAAGAATTCATCGTCGAAGGCATGCCTGCGGGAACGGACCGCGGCCCCTGGGACAAGGACCCAGCCGGACTGAACGAGTTCCACGCCCTCCGCCTCGACCCCACGAACCCCGACCGCCTCTGGGGACAGGCCCACTGGGGCGTGTTCCGCTCCGAGGATTGCGGCGCGACCTGGGTCGATGTCACGGAGGGACTCCCGAGCTTCCACGGCTTCGCCATCGCCGTCAGCCGGGCCGGCGCGGTGTTCGTCGTGCCCCTCGATTACGGAGCCGACAACTTCCGCGTGTGTCCCGGCCAGCTCGCCGTCTACCGCACCGTGGATGGCGGCCGGACGTGGGCCCGGCTGACAGGCGGGCTCCCCGGCCCGCACGACTACCAGAGCGTTTACCGCGAGGGGCTGGCGTGCGACGGTCTCGAACCAGAGGGGGTGTACCTCGGCACGAGCAATGGCGAAGTGCACGCCAGCTTCGACATCGGGGAAGTGTGGACGCGGCTGCCGGGAACGCTTCCGCCGGTCCTGGCCGTTGCCGCTGCGGCATGGTAGGAGGCGGCGGGTGGCCGAGGTGGAGGTAGCGCCCCTCACTCCCGAACGGTGGGCTGATTTGGAGGCTCTGATGGCCCCGACGGATGGCTGCGGGGGATGCTGGTGCCGCTGGTGGCAACAGACCACCCACGCTTTCAGGGCGAATCTCGGCGAGGAGAATCACCGGCAGATGCGCGACGAGGTCGCCTCGGCCTCTGTGCCGCCGGGGCTCATCGCCTACGCCGGCGGGAGGCCTGTCGGCTGGTGCCGCGTGGGCCCCAGGACCTCGTATCCGCGGCTCGCGCGCTCCCGGACGCTCACGCCGCCGGATTCCCGTCCCGTGTGGTCGATCGTGTGCTTCTATGTGGCGCCCGAGGCGCGGGGAGCCGGCGTGGCCCGGTGGCTCTGTGCCGCAGCCGCCGAGTTCGCGGCGCTCCACGGGGCGGAGATGCTCGAGGCATATCCAGTCTCCGCCCGCGGGCGGGTCTCGCCGACCGAAGCGTTTACCGGGACACGGCGCCTCCTTGCCGGGGCGGGGTTCGCGCCCGTGCGGCAGGGACCGGGCCGGCGGGAGCTCTGGCGAAGGCCGATTCCTCTAGCCTAAGGCGCGACGGCTCGGCTGCCTACAGCCCGAGCCGTTCGAAGGTTGCGTCGATGTTGCGAAGGTAGAAGTCGTAGTCGAAGAGGTCCGCGAGCTTTTCGGAGCTCAGCCGCTCGGTTACGCGCGGGTCCTCGCGCAGAAGCTCGTAGAACGGCCGGCGCTCGCGCCAGGCGCGCATGGCGTGCTCCTGGACGAGACGGTAGGCCGCCTCCCGCGACATCCCGGCCTCGATGAGCGCCAGAAGCACCCGCTGCGAGAAGACGAGGCCGTAGGAGCGGTCGAGGTTCTCTCGCATCCGCTCCGGATACACCACCAGCCCGCCCATGATCTGCGTGAAGAGGTCGAGGGCGTAGTCCAGGGCGAGGCAGGCGTCCGGAAGGATGATCCGTTCCGCGGACGAGTGGCTGATGTCCCGTTCGTGCCACAGGGCGACGTTCTCGAGCGCCGTCATCGCGTACCCGCGCAGGAGGCGGGCGAGCCCGCAGATGCGCTCGCACTTCTCCGGGTTCCGCTTGTGGGGCATGGCGCTGGAGCCCGTCTGCCCCTCGGCGAAGGGCTCCTCCGCTTCGAGCACTTCCGTGCGCTGGAGGTGGCGGATCTCCGTTGCGAACTTCTCCAGGCTCGCCCCGATGAGTGCCAACGTGAGCACGAAGTGCGCATGGCGGTCTCGCTGGATGACCTGTGTCGATGCCGCCTCGATGCCCAGCCCTAGCTTCCGGCAGACGATCTCCTCCACCTCGGGCGGGACCGAGGCGTGCGTCCCCACGGTGCCGCTGATGGCGCCGACGGCCACGGAGGCCCGCGCCGACTCCAAACGGGCGCGCTGCCGGCGCATCTCATCCACCCAGACGGCGAGCTTCAGGCCGAAGGTGGTGGGTTCGGCATGAACGCCGTGCGTCCGCCCGACGCAGAGCGTCCGACGATACTCCCGCGCCCGGTGCTCGAGGACGACGAGCAGGGCATCGATATCACGCAGGAGGAGGTCGGCTGCGTCGCGAAGCTGGAGCGCCGTCGCTGTATCCCAGACATCGCTGCTCGTGAGCCCGAAGTGCACCCATCGAGCATCGTCCCCCAGCGAGTCGGCGACGGAGCGGAGGAACGCGGTCATGTCGTGATGGGTTTCCCGCAGGTACTCGCCGATCCTGGCGAGGTCGAAGCGGGCGTTGCGGGCGATGCGCTCGGCGGCGTCGGCCGGGATGACGCCCAGCTCGGCCCACGCCTCGCAGACGGCGACCTCGACGTCGAGCCAACGCTGGAACTTCGCTTCGTCGGACCAGATGGCGGCCATCTGCGGCCGCGAGTACCGAGGAATCATGGCGTGCTCAGGATAGCCGACCCGGCGACGAGGTTCGATCGCCCCGCGCTAGGCACGCTTCGGGTCGCGGTATTCGTCGCGTGGCGGCGAAAACACGTCGATGCACACCGTGTCCTCGAGCACGTGCACCTCGTGCTCGACGCCGCCGGGCACGCACCAACTGTCGCCGGGGCCCAGCTCGCGCCAGACGTCGCCGATGCGGAAGCGCAGGCGGCCGCTGGCGAGGTAGCCGATCTGCTCGTGCGGGTGGGTATGGGCCGGCACCACCGCGCCCTTCGCCATGCGCAGCTCGCACAGCATCGTGTGCGCGCCTTCGTTCAGCGTGCGCCGGACGATGCCCGGCAGCATCTCGACCGGGGTCACTTCGCTGTTCGCGACCAGACCACCACCGCTCATCGTCGTCCTTCCTGGGTTGAGGGTTCAGCTGCCTCGGCGGCGATGTCCCTCCGATAGTACGCGTCCGAAAAGGAGATGCGGGCGACGTTCTCGTAGGCTCGGCGCCGGGCTTCGGCGACGGTATCGCCGAGCGCCACCACGGTTAGAACGCGGCCCCCATTCGTGACGATGCCGCGCCGGTCGAGCGCCGTGCCCGCATGGAACACCAGGATGTCGGGGTCCACCTTCTCCAGTCCCTGGACGATGTACCCGATCTTGTAGGTCGCCGGATATCCGCCGCTGGCGATCACCACGCCCACGGCCGCCTTGGAGGACCAGTGGATGTCGGCCTCCTCGAGCCGGCCTTCGGCAGCCAATCGGCAGATCGTGAAGAGGTCGGACTCCAGGCGCGGGAGGATGACCTGCGTCTCCGGGTCGCCCCAGCGGGCGTTGAACTCCAGGACGTACGGCCCCTCCTCCGTCACCATCAGCCCGGGGAAGAGGGTCCCGACGAACGGCGCTCCCTCTTCGGCCAGGCCGGCAACTGCCGGGTCCACCACGCGTTCCTGGATGGCTCGGGCCAAGGCGTCGTCCACGCGGAGCGACGGGCTGTAGGCACCCATGCCTCCGGTGTTCAGGCCCTTGTCGCCGTCCTGGGCTCTCTTGTAGTCGGTTGCGAAGGGCATCAGCCGGGCGGTCCGGCCGTCGCAGAAGGCGTGAGCGCTCGTTTCCCAGCCATGCAGCCGCTCCTCGATGACGACGGTGTCGCCCGCGGCGCCGAAATCCCTTCGGACCATGATGATGTCGAGGGCCTCCAGCGCGTCGCGGAGGCCATTGCAAACGATGGCTCCTTTTCCGGCAGCCAAACCGCTCGCCTTGACGACGACGGGGCGGTCGCCCCGGGACTCGAGGTACGCCTTCGCGTCCTCGTACCGCTGGAAGACGCGGTAGGGAGCGGTGGGGATGCCGTGGCGGGCCATGAAGTCCTTCGCCCACGCCTTGCTGGCTTCGATCCGGGCCGCGGCGGCAGTCGGCCCGTAGCAGGGGACGCCCAGAGCGTGGAGCCGGTCGACCAGCCCCAGGGGCTGCGGGTCGTCCATGCTGGCGAGATAGAAGTCGACTCCCTCACGGCGCACGAGGTCGACGAGCCCCTCGATGTCCTTGGGTTGGATGGGTGCGTTGCGGGCGATGGCAGCCGTCCCAGCGTTGCCAGGCGCGACGATCACTTCGTCGACATCCGGGCTCTGGCGGAGCTTCCAGGCGAGGGCGTGCTCGCGCCCGCCGCTCCCTACGAGCAGGACCTTGGCGCCCATGGGGCCTTCCTCCGTTCGGGCGTCATTCCCATTCGATCGTGCCGGGCGGCTTGCTGGTGATGTCGTACACCACACGGTTCACATCGGGGACTTCGTTCACGATGCGGTTGGCGATCCGGCCCAGGAGGTCGTACGGCAGCCGGGCCCAATCGGCGGTCATGGCGTCGTCGGCGACGACGGCCCGGACGGCAACCGCGTACCCGTAGGTCCGGTAATCGCCCATCACGCCGACGGTGCGGGTGTTGGTGAGCACCGCGAACGCCTGCCACAGCTTCCGATACCACCCGGCTGCCCTCACCTCGTCGACGACGATCTTGTCGGCGAGACGGAGGATGGCGAGCTTCTCGGGGGTTACCTCGCCCATGATGCGGATGGCGAGCCCCGGGCCCGGGAACGGGTGCCGCCAGAGAATCTCCTCGGGGACGCCTAGCGTTTCGCCGATCCTGCGAACCTCGTCCTTGAAAAGGTAGCGGAGCGGCTCGACGAGCTCGAGCTGCATATCCGGCGGTAGCCCGCCGACGTTGTGATGGGTCTTGATGGTCGCCGAACCGGCGCCGTGCCCCGCGCTCTCGATGACGTCGGGATAGAGGGTGCCTTGGGCGAGGAAGCGGGCTCCTTCGATCTTCCGGGCCTCTCGCTCGAAGACGCGGATGAAGGTGTTACCGACGCGCACGCGCTTCGTTTCCGGGTTCGTAACCTCGGCGAGGGCGGCGAGGAACTCGTCGCGCGCATCGACGTGAACGAGGTTCATGCGCATCGTGCGACCGAAGGTTTCCACCACCTCTTCGGCCTCGCCGGCCCGAAGGAGACCGTTGTCGACGAAGATGCAGGTCAGGCGGTCGCCCACGGCCCGGTGAACGAGCGCTGCCGTCACCGCGCTGTCGACCCCGCCCGACAGCGCACAGATCACCCGGCCATCGCCTACCTGGCTACGGATGGCGGCGACGGCTTCCTCCACGAAGTTCCCCGGAGTCCAGCTCCGCGAACAACCGCAGACCCGCTCGAGAAAGTTCCGGAGGACCTCCTTTCCCAGCGGGGTGTGGACGACCTCGGGGTGGAACTGCAACCCGTAGTAACCGCGGGCCGGGTC
>Ga0197143_1000219_pt1 | contig 67822 bp, 55 predicted proteins | sample GBS70_MetaG_FD_148603 | JGI IMG/M metagenome (GOLD analysis project Ga0197143, IMG submission 148603) | Sediment microbial communities from Great Boiling Springs, Gerlach, Nevada, United States - GBS 70_MetaG | ecosystem: Environmental > Aquatic > Thermal springs > Hot (42-90C) > Sediment...
GTTCCCGTCATCGGCACTTCTACCGTCCCACAGCAGCAGGTAGCCGACCTCGCCATCAGTGACGCCGACCCAAGGCATGTCAAGCGAGCCATACGCAGTGAAAGACCGACCGCGAAACTCTTTCCCATCAACAGGCACTGCTATGCCGTTGCCGTAAAAGGGGATGAGCAACTCGCTCTTCGGGCTGATTGGCGGAAGTGGTGGCAGGAAGGAAAATGTCCCAACTTGAATTTTCGGATCACTGACGGACGCTTCTGCAACGAGTTCATCGTCCTCAAGCCACATCGTGACTATCACAGGGAAAGTTTTACCACTACGCTGTCTTGCTTCGGTTTGGAACGAGACTTTACCATCGGGAAGTTTTTGAAGGTTGCTGAAAGGGGCAATGGATAGGCTGCGCCAATTAACATTTGCAGTTTTGTCGGTAACTGTGATAGTGCCAGATATATCAAGCACTACTCGTAGCCGAGTGCTTTCGATTGACAATTGTTGTCCACCAGTTGGGAGAGCGCATATTAGCGCCCACTGCCATATCACATTTACAAGGGTGAGCACCAAACATCTCCTTCCCTTCGTGGATGACTTTGTAGTCCGAGAAAGGCTGTGCTACAAGGTCTCTTATCGCGTGAGCAATATCTCACTCAAGTGGGCATCTGCCAAAGCCACTTCCATAAAGTGGTGCTTTGTCTTTGCTTCCGTATGCGTTTGTGATCATGTCACGCACGTGCTCATAGACGGCATCTTCCGCTGCCTTCAAAACGAAATCCCCGAGGCTGTCTATTTCACCAGCGAACTTACCTATGACATACCGCGCACCGCGAGGTTTCCTTCCTTTCGCCTCGGACTCCTGTTTCTCGGTTTCCGTCATCTTCTCAACGATTTGCCTACCTCTACCTGAAGGATCTCTTTCAAGTGCCTTCAAGAATATATCGGCAAGTGCGGTGGCGTAATTGAACTTTCTTGCGCCAGCACCTATGGCTTTGTGAACGGCTTCGTAGCTAAGCCCTGTGCCACCGTGAAGGACTATCGGTGCAAAGAAGCCTCTCTCCCTTAGCGCAACATCAATTTCTCGCATCCTGCTGTAGCCTATTATCGGGCGCCGTAGATACCACCCATGCGCGCTCCCAACAAATATAGCTATCGCATCTGCATTCGTTCCCTCAACAAGCCTGACTGCATGTTCAGGCTTTGTAAACTCCCTCCTTATTTCCTCTTCACTTTGCGCAGCTCTCGCTGCTGCTTCTCCTATCTCACCTTCTTCAACCTCAACTGTAACACCGTGCTTGTGCAATTCAGGAATGATCTTTGAGCACCGCTCAATGTTCATCTCAACTGCCTCGCCCCTATCAACCTCTGGCGGGTGCTTTGAGAAGTCAAGCTCTACTGATGTAAAGCCTGCCCTCAGAGCATCAAATGCAAGTTCATCATCGTTCTGGAGGTGGTCAAGGTGCAAAGCAATCGGTATAAGGTAACCCTTCTCATCCCATAGCCTCTCAACTTCTTTTGCGAGAAACTCGGCAAACGCGTTCAAGCGCTCAAATTTGCTCCCAGAGAACCATCCATCAAGCGCATACGAGACCTGCGATTCCGCCACTTGAATGATGACTGGCGAGTTAAGGTCAAATGCAGCACGCAGAACAGCCCTTGTTATCTCTGGACGAAGACAATTAGCTGCGAGCACCCCAAATTCGTGTTTGTCTGCAACCTCAAGTATAGGGCGCAAGTTGAGCAAGTGTGTGTTTTTGATGCGCTTTAAGTAGGGGTTGGTCTCAAACGAAAGCTCATTGACAGGTGGAATGCCACCATCCATCACGCTACTGTGCATTACCTAATCACCTCACAAAAGTAATTTTCACCTCCGCCACAGTTAACCGTTGGTAAGTATAACACGCCATCTTCTGAAGCCTCTAAACACTGCTGCTTGATACACGGAGATATGCCATTCAGTTTTATCGTATCGTGAACTCATCAATCCAGTAACTCATTCCTGCCGTGTTTCCTCCAAAGCCAGCTTGCAAGTATGGTGGATCGTTCAGCTCACCAATGACTATCTCATCAATCGCGTAACTTGGTGCATTCGGCTCAACATCCATGAAAGCCTTGAGAAGATTCAATTCAACCCAACGCCAATTTCCATCAGCTTTAGCATCCTGCACTTTACCTAACACTTTCATCCTCAAGTCAATCGGCGGTTTATCACTCCCTGTTAAGACGAGCGCATACCACATTTCACCGCGTCTGAAGTAGATGTTAACTTTAACACCGTTTTGCAATCGGTATGCGAAGCGCAGTTTCGGGCGCGACTTCAAATCTATATGCCCGATGAAAGCTCGCACACCAAAGTGCCCACCGCTTATAGCGTTAGTTATGCGCAGACTGTATTTCCCACCAGCCTTTGTGCTCGCATCGCGAGTCAAAACAACCTCGTTGCTTTCGCTCAACGGTATCCAACTACCAGTGCCTACCTCAAAGTTGTTATTTGGATCTTGATGTGCACTCACGGTTTGAAGCATCTTCCTTTTTTGTTCACGCGCTATGGCTATCGGCTTAAGCACTTTAATGTGCTCAAGTGATGGCTCGCACTTCTGATACCAGATTCTGAGGCGAGCCACAAGGAGGATGTTGTGATAGCTCCAAAGCGCTACATAGCCACTGTTTAATGCATCTTTATCAACAACCTCGCAGACAAGGTCTTCTTGCTTTGTCTCAGGTGAGTAGACATAACAGCGTATTCGCTCACCTGTTTTCTCAATTCGAATGTAAAACCAGCGTTGATGGAATGAGAAGTTATGGTTATGCGGGTAGATGAAGCGATGCTGTGTGCTTTCTGCGAGAATCTTATCGCCTTTGAGGAGGGCACTCTTGGAGTTATCCCAGCCGGAGTATATGAAGCTATAGCCACTGTTCAAGTTGAGCCCATCAGCACAGAACGAGATGTTAATGTCGCTTGGGCGACTGTAGCCGGGCTCCTTAGGCAAATCCATGCCTATGTTGCCATAGAACTCAATCACCATGTCTCCACTAAACTTCATTTTCGTCCACACAACTGGCACTCTATCACCTAACCCACCATACCAAGACCAATCAAGCTCACATGGCCATCTCGGAACGATGTCCCAAGTGCCCCTCGTTTGATAGAACTCAACTGGCGCTTTCCAGAAGGTCGTGTCAAATAAGTTTGAGGGATACAACTTGAACAGCGTAATATCAATTGGGCGCTCGCCAACTCTTATCGCAAGCTCGTTCCCGTAAAGTTTGTTCTCAAGCAATGCCCCGATGACTGGTTCACCATCTATTAGCACAGCGATATACCCTGACGAGGCGCTTACGCGCACCAGCAACTTTTCTTCTTCCTTTTGCCACTCAGTTTGTGCGAGCACCTTGTTACCCTCTTGTATCGTTAGGCGTATCCTGTTTGGGCGGTCAAGGCGAGAAAGCTTCAGCAAAGCACCACTTGAGAAGTTGCGCTCGCTCGCACCAAAAGAGAAAGTGAGCTCACTGCAGTATTGAATGACACGTGGCCAGTCAAATTCAATCTCTACCTCACCAAACCCTCCATCTTCACCATAGAAGCGCCCATAGCACCAGTATGTGAATGCGCCATCGGAGCGCGTGACATCCCACATGCCCCTACTCGTTGCCCATGGAATCATGTATTCCTCTTTGAGGAACTGGCGTGCAACTGGTGGCTCCTTGTATCTTCGTTCTCTGAACTGCACCAAAACATCGTCAAAGATTGCACTGCCGTTACAGTATAGCGCTATGTAGCCCCTTCTAAGTGCTGTGTTGAACGCACGAACCACGAGTGCATCATCTATAAACCCTTCCAAGATACCACAAGGTTTCACAACGACCTTAAGTTTGTGGGGAGCATTGCTCCACCGCTCAAACTTCCCTGTTGATAGCACATGCAAAGCCCCATTCTCAACGATTGAGAGTGTGACAAGTGCCTCATTATTCCTTGGTGCACACCTGAACAAATAATGCTTCCCCACACCTTGACACAGAAAAGCAATTCCAGCAGCACCTTTAATGTTTGCGACATTGACCGAGACCTCGTAATCAGACCAGTTCTCCAATCCTGTTGCAAGGTATGCTGATTCACCTTGCCCACTCAAGACGCCACCTTTGATGCTCCATGCGCCACTCCAAACTTCCCAATCGCTCAACGAATGACCCATGAAGCTGTCATAAAAATGCTCCCATGTGCTTACTTCAATATCGTCAAAGTAAGCTTCATCACAACCCTCAACATAGAGGGCGACTTTGCCCTGAGAGAAGTTAAGAGTCTGAGCATTCAACACTGGCACACCGTCAATTGAGCCTATAAGCGCTTCATCCGTTGCGCATAGGCTTATTGAATACCATATTCCGGGAACGAATCCGATTGGCTTTGACGCGAGCACGCTCACCTTATTATCAACGCACTGCAAAAGTTCACACTTACCACCGCCAGCTGAGAGGGCGCTCGTCCAGCGCATCAGGATGTAATTTTTTTCGTCCTGATAGAAAGCACATAAGCCGACAGCGTTAGCCAGCGTTGGCTTCACAGCGACGCTCACTTTGTAATTGTCCCAGAACCAGTATCCGAAAACTGCTAACGATGGTTGCTTTGAGCTTGCCCTGAGCGCGAATGCGTTTGCCTTGTAATCTGGGTTGCCAGTTGGTTCGCCTAACCCTGTCAACCTCCATTCGCCTCCAACAAATTCAAACACCCCAACTTCCTGCGATGCCCTCGTGAAGTCATCTCCGTAGTAAATCTCTTCAATTGGTTGGAGACGCAACCGCTCAATTTGAAATGCACCATTTGGCACTGAGCTATAAGCTATGCGCCCAGAAACATATTCGCCATCAGATGCTCTCGCCACAACTTTATCGTCACAGATTACAACGATGCGCTTCTGACGACGCTTCACAGCGATTTTGACTTGTGGAGCAGTTGGACGATACAGCTGTATAGGCATATCAATCCTCTTCTCACCACTTGGTGTGACCTTGAAGAGAGCCACACCAGCCCTGCTCAACTTGAGGTAATAGAACCTCTTCTCATCAATGTAGTTGAAGGCGATGTTGAACTGTGCATCTGTTTTCCAATCGTGGGTTGATTTAACTGTGCATGTAAGTGTGTATTCGGGCTCGCATTCAATGTCGGTTAGGGTGATGCCTTGTATTGCTGCCACCTCGTGCAGGAGAAGCAACACAAACACGATAAGCAATGCTCCAAAGTGACACATACCAGTGATGGGAAAACAAGACGCACTCATCGCATTAGCTCCATTTGACACAAAAGAATAGAGAGAACGCCTTCCACCCAACATTGACACCCCCCGAAGGGTGAAAGCGTTGAAAGAGTGCACCTTGGTATCAAACCTATAGTGCTCCTTGCCTTTATCGTTAGACATCGTTTTTGCTCATCTCGTTTCCGAATATTCATCCTTAGCTGAACTTTGTTCGCATTACAATGTAATGCAGTGGTGGTTCAATTCACCGAGTAGCTTCAGAAGAAGTTGAGGTGAGGAGCAAATGACGTTTCAAGAGCTGTTGATGTCTCTGCAGCGCTTCTGGGCTGAGAAGGGTTGCCTTATCCTTCAACCTTTTGACATGGAAGTTGGTGCTGGGACAATGCACCCTGCGACTGCTCTTCGCTGTCTTGGTCCAGAACCTTGGAGGGCAGCTTATGTCCAGCCATCGCGTCGCCCAACGGATGGGAGATATGGTGAGAACCCAAACAGGTTGCAACACTACTACCAATTCCAAGTTGTGATAAAGCCATCACCAGATGACATACAGGACATCTACTTAAGCAGCCTCCAGTATTTGGGAATTGACCCAGAGATGCATGACATACGCTTCGTTGAGGACGATTGGGAATCACCAACACTTGGTGCTGCTGGGATAGGTTGGGAAGTTTGGCTCGACGGAATGGAAATAACCCAGTTCACATACTTCCAACAGATGGGCGGTATTGAGCTTAACCCGATCACCGTTGAAATAACATATGGACCCGAAAGGATAGCGATGTTCCTTCAAGGTGTAAACAGCGTCTTTGAGCTTGAATGGGCTAACGGGATAACATATGGAGAACTCCATCACCGCTTTGAGGTTGAAGGCTCAAAATACAACTTTGAGCTTGCTGACACTGACATGCTCTTCAAACTTTTTGAGATGTTTGAGCGTGAGAGTGAGAGGATAATTTCACATGGGCTCGTTCAGCCTGCGTTTGAGTATTGCCTCAAATGCTCACACATCTTTAACCTGCTTGATGCTCGTGGTGTTTTGAGCGTCGTAGAGAGAACAAAATACATAGCCAGAGTCAGAAGGCTCGCAAAAGCGTGTTGCGAAGCCTACATTAAGCAACGCGAGGAAGCTGGCTTTCCACTGCTTGAGAAAACCACAAGCACAAAGTGAGCGCTTACATGCAATACGCACACTGCTATCAGTGTTGCTTAAGCAACCACTTAATGCTAAGCTTGTTTCAAAGGGGACGGGAAGCAAACATGTAATAAGGAAGTGGTGAGTGATGGATAGCAAAGTGAAAAACATCTCACGTCGCCAATTCATTAGTGGGCTTGGTGGTGCCATAGCTACACTTGCAGTGCCAACAATAGTGCCAGCACAGGTCCTCGGAAAACGCACAGGTAATGTTGCACCAAGCGATGTTAGCCTTAGGGCTGTTATTGGCGTTGGAGGAATGGGGACAGGTCACCTTAGGGGCTTGCTTAAACGCAAGGATGTGCGTGTAGTTGCAGTTTGCGATGTGGACAAAAATCACCTCGCAAGAGCACTCAAGATAGCCGAGGAGGCAGGCGTGAAATGTGATGGCTATACAGACTACCGCTACATCTTGGATAGAGCAGATGTTGATGTGGTCTACATAGCCACACCGCCACATTGGCATGCCTTGCAGTGCATACACGCAGCACAAGCTGGCAAAGACATCTACTGCGAGAAACCTATGACAAGATTCATCTACGAAGGGCGTGTCGTAGCAGATACTGTTAAGAGACATGGCGTCATATTCCACATAGGCACATTTGGGAGGTATGGAGCAAGGATATGGCGTAAGCTTATAATGAGTGGGCTTTTGGGCAAGCCACTCGTTATAACGATGAACCATCACAAATACAACTGGAAGGTGCGCCAATGGAGTGGTAGAATTGACCTTCAACCACAGCCAGTTCCACCGCACCTTGATTGGGACATGTGGCTTGGTCCAGCACCATATAAGCCATATCATCCACACCGCTGTCATGGTAGCTTCCGTGGTTACTGGGATTATGATGGTGGTGGCTTTACTGACATGGGTTCTCACTACTTTGATCCGATACTGTATATGCTCGGCTTTGACGAAAACTGTCCAGGTCCAGTTGAGGTTGAAGCTGAGGCTGAGTTCCCAGCTCACCCAGATGCTGTGCGCTTGTGGGGTAAGATAACTTACAAGTTCGCAGATGGCACGATAATAAGGTGCGTAAGCGGTGAGTGGGGAACACCAGACCCACCTGATGTTCCTTGGATTGAAGGTCCAAAAGGGAAAGTGTTCAACGATGGACGAACAGACCCACCAGACTTGCTGAAACAGCTTGACAGCTATCCAGATCCAGAGCCACTCGTTGACTTTGAAACTGCATTGAAGACAAGAAAGCAACCCGGAGGGAATGCCGAAGTCTCGCATCGCGTCTCAACGATACTGCATATAGGGAACATCGCTATAAGGGTTGGAAGGAAAGTTGTCTGGGACCCTGTTAAAGAGCAATTCATTGGGGACGATGAGGCTAATAGGTTCGTCAACATACCTTACAGAGCTCCTTGGCATCTTTGATGACATAACCAATCCAAGGAGGCGATAAGGGTGAGGAGAGAGTGGGTAGCGCTTCTCTTTGTTTTTGTGTTGCCGTTGGCACAGCAATGCATGACGACAGCTGGTGAGCCGAAAGAACCACAGGTGAAGCAAGAAGTGATTGAAAGCATAATCAAGGACATCGTTTCGGAAGACCAGAAGGTTCGCATGAAAGCATTTGAGAGGCTACGAGAGCTTGGGATGGATGGTGTTAAGCAACTTGTTGAGATGATGCCGAAGCTCGGAGAGGGAAAGGATGGTGGTGTTAGGTTTGCGGTGCACGGTCTTGCTATGACATTCACCGCGAAGGGGATGGAGAAGGAAAGGAAGGAGTTGAGCATGACGCTCTGCAACTTGCTCAAAACTGACCTCCCCAATTGGGTTAAGCGTTTCCTCATTGAGCAACTGCAAATAGTTGGCGGTGACGAAGCGGTAGAAACGCTATCAACTTTTCTGTCCGATGAAGAGCTTGCCGAGAGTAGCAGGCAAGCGCTTTGTGCAAATCCATCTGAAACTGCTTTGAGTGCATTACGAGATTGGCTCCCTAAAGCGAAGGGAAACATCCGCATCGGTATAATTAACGCCCTCGGTGAGAGAAGGGATGGAAAGGCAGTCAAGCTTTTGTTGAATGAAGCGCTGAGTAAAGATGCAGATGTGCGTTGCGCAGCGCTTCAGGCACTGGGTAAGATAGGAGATCCAATCGCAATTGACGCCATCCTTTTGGGGTTAAAGGACGCCAACGGTAGGGTTGTGCGTAGCGCCTTTTCTGCATTGCTTATGCTTTACGAGCATTTGCTCGCCTCGGGGCGAAAGAAAGAGGCACTGAGAGCTGGCATAGAGGCACTTAAGTCTGCAAAAGATTCAAGGCAAAGAAGAGCGTTGCTTTTGCACATAACAAAGATAGCCGACATTGGGGCGATTGGTGCTATCGCAACTTGCCTGAACGACAAAGATCCATTTGTGCGTTCTTTAGCGATGGAATGCTTGAGCGGGATGGAAGGGGAAGAAGCAAGCGCTGAGCTCGCAAAGTTGATGGAAACAGCTGATGATGTGACTCGCTCAAGGCTTGTGCTTATTTTGGGGAAGCGCAAAGACAAGGTCGCAATGAAAGTGTTGAACGAAGCATTGCAGGATAAAAGCGATGCGGTAAAAGTAGCGAGCATGCAAGCACTCGGGAAACTCGGGGAGGCTTCAGAAGAGTTGCTACTCAAAGCAGCTACATCGGGAGTTGACGAGATCCATGAGACAGCGCTCAAGGCTTACATCGCACTTGCCAACAAGAAGCTTGAGAAAGGTGACAGAGAAGGCGCTGTAAAGATGTTTGTCATAGCAGCAAGGACTTCTCGCACCGTTGAACTTGTTAGGGAAGCGTTAAGTGGGCTCGCAAAAGCACCAAGTGAGGAAGCAATTAGAATCATTGAGGAGTTGCTTGAAGAACCACGGTTGAAGGAAGATGCTACTCGTGCTTATTTTGCAGTTGCTGTATCGCTTGCTGATGCTGGGAAGAGAGACGAAGCTTTGCAAATGCTTTTCAGGCTCGCTGCAATGAGCACTCCAAGAACACTATCAGAGGCTGTTTTTTCCAAGCTGCGCCAACTCAACCCTGAAGTTGATGTTTCATCTGCACGAGGCTTTGTAACATCGTGGTGGCTCATCGGTCCGTTCAAGGGCACGGATATTGATGCGGTATTGCCACCAGAGAAGGAAGTGAATTTGGAAGCGCCAGTCAAGTTTGACGGTGTTGAGCTTAGATGGTTTAAGCATCACACGAAAGATATTGATGGCTTCGTCAACCTTTATGAACTGCTTAAGCCGAATGAAAATGTGAGCGCCTTCATGTATGCCGAGATTGAGGTTGAGAAAGATATGGATGCACTTTTCAAGCTCGGGAGCGACGACAGCTTAAAATGTTGGTTAAATGGAAAGCTCGTTCACCGCTACGCAGGGACTCGAGCTGTTGACCAGGAAGTTGTAAAGGTGCGCTTGCAAGCTGGCTTGAACAGGATACTGCTGAAAGTGGTCAACTTCGGTGGTGGTTGGTGGGCCACACTGCGCATAACCGATATTGACGGGCGCCCAATTAAGTTCAAGCAGAAGTGAGGAGCTCACTCACCTACACCTCACAAGGATGTTCTTTCATCGTTTTGCGGAGAACCTCTCCACGCAACCAAGGTGATATAGCTGTGTCAGCTAATTTGATAAGCGTTGAGGCACCTATCTTTCATCTGGAGTTGATTAGTGATGCGTAAGAGGGTAGTTGTGACAGGGATGGGAGCGATAACATGTCTTGGATACGGTGTTAAGGCTTTATGGGAGGGTCTAATTGAGGGGAGGAGTGGCATATCAAGAATAACTCGTTTTGACCCAACTGGGCTTAGGAACGAGCAAGCTGGCGAGGTCAAAGAGGAAGTGTTGCTTAGTGCGCCGTTGCCTGATGAGGACATTGATGAAGCAACGCTTTTTGCTTACCTTGCATGCCTTGAGGCTGTGAACGATGCAGGCTTGCTTGAACTAAGTGATGAAGAACGCTTAAAGGTCGGGCTTGTCTTCTCCACCAACTTCGGTGGAGCAAGCCGTTGGGAAGAGTTCGCTTCACAATGGCTTTCTGGTGAGCAAATTGATGCTGTTTTGTTTGAGCAGTTTGAGTTTGACTTCCCGACTCGCTATGTAGCTCACAAGTTCGGCTTCTTCGGACCCTCAATCACGCTCTCCAATTCATGCTCCTCTGGAACGAGTGCGATAGGCGTCGCTATAGACTTGATCAGGTCTGGCATATCCGATGTAGTGATAGCCGAGGGTCATGATATGCTCTCCAAATTTGCGCTTGGCGGTTTGAGCATACTCGGCACGATAACACCAGAGATGATACGCCCATTTGATAAGAGGCGTAGCGGGACAATATTCGGTGAGGGTGCAGGCGCACTCGTGCTTGAATCTGAAGAACATGCGAGGCGAAGGGGAGCAAAGATCTACGCTGAAGCAATGGGATACGCACTTAACAGCAATGCCTACCATTTAACTGCACCCGGGAAAGGTGGAGAAGGGATGATACGAGTCATCATGGGAGCACTTAAAGATGCCCAAGTTGCACCACAACAAGTTGACTACATTAATGCACATGGCACCGGGACACAACTTCATGATCCTGAGGAAACATTCGCCATAAAATCTGTGCTTGGCAGTAGGGCATATGAAATACCCGTTAGCTCAATTAAAGCTGCAGTTGGACATGTAATGGCTGGTGCTGGAAGCGTTGAGGCAATAGCTACGATAAAGGCGATCAATGAAGGCATTGTCCCGCCAACGCTGAATTATGAAGAGCCAGATCCAGAATGTGACCTTGATTATGTGCCCAACAAAGCAAGGGAACATAAGGTCAACATCGCCATATCAATATCAGCAGGCATAGGTGGAAACAATAGCGCTCTCGTCCTTGCTCGTTACAATGGTGGTGAAAAATGAAGGTGAGGTGGTTAGATGCACAGGGTGGCAATAACGGGTGTTGGCATAGTGACAGCCATCGGTGTTGGAGTTGAGGAATTCTCTCATGCTCTAATGGCGTGCAAATGCGGTGCAGTGGAATTGCAAGAGGAGTTTGTAAAACCATTGCGTAGCAAAACTGCATACCGTATCGCAACCCCAATGGAGCAACTGTTGCCAACACAAAAAGCATACATTGACAGATGCTCCGCACTTACACTCGCAAGTTGTTGGCTTGCCCTCAATGACGCACGGCTTGTGGTAACTGATGAGGTGGCACCAAATCTTGGAATATGCCACGGGACCGCATACGGATGCCAAGACAGCATGCTCATCTTCTGGGAACGCATAATGAAGCGAGGCTTCAGGTATGCAAGTTCAATAATGTTTACACACGCCTACATGAACACTCCCATCAGCCTTGCAGCAATCGAATTCAACCTTAAAGGTTATCATTGCTGTTACAGCGCTGGGATGGTATCTGGGATGCAAGCAGTAGTAGGTGGCACGATGGCATTACAACGCTCGTTATCAAAGCGCTTGCTCGCTGGTGGCTCAGAGGCTTTCTCCGCACTACCATTCATGGCTAACTACGATGGTGGCGAGCTTTCACCACGCGATGAAGGGATTGAACAAATGCGCCCTTTTGATAACTCAAGGAATGGCTGGGTTATGGGTGAGGGTGCATGCATGCTTTTGCTTGAAACCGAGGAGGCAGCTTTGGAGAGAGATGCCGATGTGCATGCATACATTTCTGGTGTGGGCATAGCTATGTCACGCAGTGTAAATGTTGATGACATGGCAGACGCTATCTATGAGAGCATGGCAAAGTCATTGAGTGCTGCTCACATTGAGCCAAGTGAGATCGGCTGGATTTGCGCTTCTGCCAACGGTTCACCAGTGATTGATGAGGCAGAGGCTTTAGCCATATTGAGGCTTTATGAAGGTCGTGAAAATGTCCCTGTAAGCTCAATCAAGGCTGCAGTCGGAGAAACAATTGGTGCCTCAGGTCCTATCAACATATGCGCAGCTATAGCTTCTTTCAAGACAAAATCAATCCCGCCAACGCTTTTCTCATCTGAACCATGCATGGATGTGCGAATTGTGACAGGAAAGCCAATGAGTTGGGATGCAGCGAAGCCTGTGCTCGTTAACTGCGTTGATAAAGACGGAATGGCAATAAGCGTCATCATAGCTCCACCATAGAGCGACAACAAGTGGTGAGGAGAGCTTTCGGGAATGAGTAAGAGTATCAAAGTCCTTGTCGTTGAGGATTCAGTCTTTACCAGAAAGGCTATAACGAGGATGTTGGAAAGCGACGAAGAGATTGAAGTCATCGGCGTAACTGGTAGCGGAAAAGAGGCAATAGAGCTTGCGGAAAGGCTTGACCCAGATGTTGTTACGCTTGACGTAATGCTCCCCGACATGGATGGATTAAGTGTCCTCTCAACGCTAATGCAGGAGTTCCCATTGCCAGTCATCATTGTTTCAGCGCTCAATAAACAAGCGATTGTAAGCGGGCTCGCTGCACTTGAACTCGGTGCAATTGATGTCATTGAGAAGCCAACATCTTTGGCATCGGACGAAATTTATCACATTGCTCGCAGGCTTATAGCGAGTGTTAAGGCTGCGAGCAAGCTTAAGCAGATGGTGAAGAAATACAACGTAAGAAAACCAAGGAGAAGCTTCATAGGGCATTGGAGTGGGGAGAAAAAGTTTAAGGTCGTAGCTATAGGTTCATCAAGTGGTGGACCTGCTGCGCTAAAAACACTCCTATCGTCGCTCCCAGATGACTTTCCTGCACCGATACTTATAGCACAACACATGCCAAAGCCGTTCACAAATCACTTCGCCGAACGGTTGAATAAGTATACCAAACTCACAGCACATGAGGCTAAAGATGGCGATGTTGTTGAAGCAGGCAAAGTGTTTATTGCGCCGGGGGATAAACATATGCTCGTCCAACGAAGTTGCATAACAGGTAAGGTTACGATAAGGCTTACAGATGAACCAAGGGATGCAATTTGCAAACCTTCAATTGATTTGCTATTCCACTCAGTGGCAAATACATTCGGTGATAGGTGTATAGGGGTGCTCTTGAGCGGGATGGGGAAGGACGGCGTTTCAGGCATGCTCGCAATTAAAAGACGTGGTGGAAAGTGCATAGTCCAAGATGAAGCATCCTGCATTATATTCGGCATGCCAAAAGCAGCCATTGAAGCTGGCGCAGTTGATGAGGTCGTCCCAATTGAACAAATGGGAGAGTATTTGAGTTCACTCGTGTGCAGATGAGTTTTACTCAAAGCAAATTCTCCAAGCCATATGTCAAACCGGAGAGCGAAAGGACTTTCTCAATTGCAAGTAGCACTCCGGGCATGAATGACTCACGCCCAAGAGAATCGTGTCTTATCGTTAGCACTTGTCCTTGCCCACCGAATATAACTTCCTGATGTGCTACGAGCCCGGGGAGACGAACACTGTGTATCCTTACCCCATCCTTTAAGCCACCACGCACATCAGGGAGGGAAATCTCTGGTTCAGCTATACTTGGTTGCTTGAACGGTTTACCCCTCGCTTGAAGCATCACTTCGGCAGTCCTCAGAGCAGTTCCAGATGGCGCATCCACTTTCTTATCGTGGTGGAGCTCGATTATTTCAACATGGTCAAAATACCTCGCAGCTTCTGCAGCGAACCTCATCATAAGGACGGCACCGATGGCAAAGTTTGGTGCAACAACGGCTGGCACATTGTGTCTCTCGCACAGCTCGCTCAGCTCTTTTAGCATCTGCTCTGTCCAACCAGTTGTGCCTACAACTGGTGCAACACCGCATTCAATACATGTCTTTGCGTTTTCAAAAGTTGCGCTTGGATGTGTGAATTCAACCGCTACCTTCGCACCGCTCTCAAGTAACGCGTTTTTCAAGTCATCCCTCACCTTTATACCGAGCTCCCCTATGCCAGCAAGGATGCCTACATCTTCACCAACCTGCACTACATCAACACCGGCAACCAACCTCATTCTTTCATGCAATGTGACTGCCTTAACAACTTCCCTGCCCATACGCCCACAACAACCGATAACGCAAACGGTTATCACCTCACTACCCACTTTCAATCACCTCGCAACACACTCACTATGTTTGTGTGGAGGTCTTTTGAAGCGCACCAAATGCATGGTCAACATTGTAGCATAAAATTGCGCGTGCCGAAAGGGACCGTGGTTATGCTAAACATGGGGCGATGGCAAATGAGCAATTCTGCAAGAGTTCAAACTGGGAGCATGAAGCGTTTTGAAGTCGGTGTGGTCACAAACATTCTCACTGAACATCCAGATATACAACTCCTTGAAGTGCTCGTTAAAGCGGGGAGGGAAACCGCCATCAACTATGTTGCTTTGACTGGTAAGGCATCTGTTGGTGACGAAGTTTTGCTGAATGTCATCGCGGTGAGGCTTGGCTTGGGCACTGGTGGCTATCACTTTGTAGTTGCAAACTTGACATCGCCAACTGCTGTGCCATCATCGCATGGTCACATAATGAAGATGCGCTATTCACCACACCAAATCAATGTGATGAGCGCCGATGCTCAAGAGAGCGAATATCATCAGGTGCTTAAGGATGCCGATAGCATCAACGGGATGCCAGTGTTGGTTGGTGAGTTGCACAGTATGCTTGCACCTGCCTCAGCTGGCTTCAAAGCTACGCTTGGTGAAGAATCAAATGTCGTTTACATCATGACCGATTCTGCAGCCTTACCGATTGCCTTTAGCGAACTTGTCAGGGAACTGAAATCCAAAGGGTTTGTTGATGCGACCATAACTATCGGACAAGCCTTTGGTGGCGATGTTGAGTGCGTAAACATATTCACAGCCTTGCTAACAGCGAAGCACATACTGAATGCCAGTGTGGCGATTGTCACGCCTGGTCCGGGGCACGTTGGGACTGCAACAAAGTTTGGTTTTTCAGGTGTTGAGGCAGGATGGATGCTTGAAGCTGTTAAAGCTCTACATGGCGAACCAATACTGATACCGAGGGTGAGCTTCTCAGAAAAGCGCAGCAGGCATTTTGGGATAAGCCACCACACAGTAACAGTCCTAACACGAATAACGAACGTGCGTGCAACAGTTTGCTTCCACAACTTTGATGGCGACGAGCGTAAATATGTTGAGGGGCAAATCAAAAGCAATCGCATAGCGGAGCACCACAACATCGTTTGGGAAGATGGGACACACGGCATAGAACTGGCGCTCTCACATAACCTGACTTTGAGGAGCATGGGGAGAAGGTTTGAGGATGACCCACAGTATTTCCTTACAGCCTCAGCTTCAGGCGTTTACGCTGCGAAACTGCTAATTGAACACAGGCTACCTCGGCATAATGATGTAGCGGACGAGAAAGAGAAAGGCAAATAAGTGCACGAGCCAGTTGAGTTCCTTCGCCCTCCCCGTGACCAGCTTCAATAGCGAACATGTTATGAAAGCGAAAGCTATTCCTTCGGTGATGCTGAATGTGACGGGCATAATGACGAGCGCAAAGAAAGCCGGCAAAGCCTCCGTTATATCGTCCCACTTAATGAACCTGATGCTCGTCATCATGAGGAAGCCGACAATAATCAACGGTGGAGCGATGATTGGATGAAGTGTCATTCCGTTCACTTTTGCTTCAGCGCTGAACATCTCCATGATCGGGCTGAAGAAGAGCGAGAGGAGCAACAATATCGCAGTCACAACACTTGCTAACCCAGTCCTCGCACCGACAGCTACGCCAGCTGCGCTCTCTATGTAGCTCGTAACTGTGCTTGTTCCAAGCAGTGCCCCTGCAACTGTTCCTATGGCGTCACTAAGTAGAGCTTGCCTTGCCTTCGGTAGCTTCCCATTCTTTAGTAGACCTGCTTGAACAGAGACACCAATGAGCGTCCCAACTGTATCAAACACGTCAAGGAAGAAAAGCACAAACACAACCACGAGCAGGTCAAGGAACTTTCCCCATGGTAGCTCAAAGAAACTTAGTTTGAGGAATGTAGGTGCAATTGATGGTGGCATTGAGACCACACCTACAAACTTCGTCACGCCAGTCAGTAGCCCTAAGATAGCGCTCGCTACTATTCCAAGCAGTATTGCACCACGCACATTCAATGCCATAAGGAACATCGCTACCAAAACACCGAAGATGGAGACGAGAGTATGCTTGGCTTTCAAGTTGCCCAAGCCAACAAGCGTTGCAGGGTTATCAACGACTATTCCAGCCCACTGCAATCCGAGCATCGCTATAAGCAACCCTATGCCGACTGCTATGCCATGTTTGAGCGATTCTGGAATGGCTTCTATGATCGCTTCCCTAAAACCAACGTTTGATAGCAGTATGAAGAGAGAGCCAGAGATGAGGACGCATGCGAGCGCAGCACGCCAAGATAGCCCAAAACCACCAGCTGCTAAAGAGCCACATATTGTGAATGCAAAGAGCGCGTTGTGTCCCATGCCAGGAGCAAGTGCTATCGGATAATTGGCGAGGAATGCCATACAGAGGGTCGCAATAGCGCTTGAAACGCAAGTTGCGACCATGACAGCACCTTTGTCCATACCGGCTGCTGAAAGTATGACTGGGTTGACGAAAATAATGTAGCACATCGTCAGGAATGTCGTTATCCCACCGAGGACTTCACGCTTGACATCTGTTCCATGCTCACTAAGCTTGAAAAGCTTATCGAGCACCTTGTTCATCTTGATCACCACGCATGGTTTGACATATGCTTTTTCCATGCAAAATTGTAGCGACCATGGCTGTGGTTGACATAATAAACAAGGTTTACGAAAGGGCAAAAGTGTTTCATACTACACCGTTGCTACTTAAATGCCTTGCTCTTAGCGAGGTTAGTTATGAGCGCTCACTGTGTTATCAACATATCGTGAAGCAATGAAACCATGCTTAAACATAATGAGCATGAGTGCTTTCACCAACGGCATTGGTGGTGATTGAATATGAGCATGTTCAGAGGGTTGACCGAGAAGCTTCAGAGCATCTTTTGGAAGCTAAGAGGCAAAGCGAGGTTGACGGAGGAAGATGTAGAGAGAGCCCTTCGTGAGATACGCCTCAGCCTGCTTGAAGCCGATGTTAACTACAGAGTGGTAAAGGAGTTTCTTGAACACATAAGGCAAAGAGCTGTTGGCGAAGAGGTGCTAAAAAGCTTCACTCCAGCTCAGCATGTCATCAAGATAGTTTACGAGGAGCTGGTGCAACTGCTCGGTGGAAAACAAGAACCCTTAAAGCTTTCTCAGACTCCCCCAACAGTGATCATGCTTATGGGGCTTCAAGGGACTGGTAAAACAACAACTGCAGGGAAGCTCGCTTTATGGCTCAAGAAGCGCGGGCATAACCCATTACTCTTAGCCTGTGATGTGAAGCGTCCAGCAGCAGTTGAGCAACTTGTGCAAGTTGGTAAGCAGGCAGGCGTGGAAGTTTTTGAGATGGGAGTAAGGGAGAAACCAGAGCGCATAGCTTTGCTCGGGCTTCAATATGCTAAAGAGAGGAAAAACGACATTGTCATCGCAGATACTGGTGGGCGCCTGCACACTGATGAAGAAATGATGCAGGAACTGAGACGAGTGAAAGAGGCATTAAACCCACATGAAGCCCTCCTCGTCGTTGATGCGATGATGGGTCAGGATGCAGTCAATGCTGCACGCCAGTTTGATGAGGAGGTTGGGTTAACTGGTTTCATACTTAGCAAAGTTGACAGTGACGCAAGAGGTGGCGCTGTCTTGTCAATACGAGCTGTTACAGGTAAGCCTGTAAAGTTTATAGGGACGGGCGAGAAGCTTTCCGACTTGGATGTCTTCCACCCTGACAGGATGGCTGAACGCATACTCGGGATGGGTGATATAAGGACGCTCATTGAGAAGGCACAAGAAGCATTCGCTCAAGAAGAACTAAAGAAGCTTGCACACTTGGAGAAGAGGATCAAGGAGGGGCGCTTCAATCTTCAGGACATGCTTGAGCAGCTTCAAAGGCTGAGGTCTACAGGTCCACTTGACCAGCTACTTAAACTGCTCCCCGGCTTCAGTGGGATGCGACAGTTACCGTTTGCAATTGATGAACAGCGCTTAAAACGCTTCGAAGCAATCATACTTTCAATGACTCCAGAGGAGAGGCTCAATCCAGAGATAATTGATGGTAGCAGGAAAAAACGGATAGCCAAAGGAAGCGGAACAACGGTTCAGGATGTTAACATGCTATTGAGGCAGTTCAAGATGCTGCGTGAGATGCTAAAACGCTTATCAAAAGTGAAGCTGAGTGATGAAGAGCTTTTGAGGGTGCTCGGCTTCATGAGGTGAGCAAACGAACTTGAAGGAGGTGATCGGCTTTTGGCAGTGCGAATAAGGCTCATGCGCGTTGGCTCAAAAAACAGACCCCGCTTCAGATTAGTTGTAGCTGATTCAAGGGCACCGAGGAATGGGAAGTTCATTGAGGTGGTTGGGTATTATAACCCAACCTCTGAACCAGCTGAGCTAAATATAAAACACGAGAGGGTATTGTATTGGCTCATGAAAGGTGCACAGCCTACAGAAACCGTTCTATCGCTACTGAAGCAAAAAGGCATCTGGCAGGAGTTTGAAAGATTACGCAAGGAAACTGGTAGAAGTGATAAGAGCTAAAAGAATGCTCTCACTGTCCGAACTCTAACTCCCAGTTGAAGGGGTGTTTGGGGATGAGGGAGCTGGTTGAATACATCGTGATGCATCTTGTTGATCAACCAGACAAAGTCCAAGTTAGAGAGATGGAAGGCGAAAGGGTCATCGTCATCGAGATAAAGGTCGCTGACGATGACTTGGGCAAAGTGATAGGGCGCAAGGGAAGAATAGCTCAGGCTATAAGGACACTCGTTAGAGCAGCTGCAACGAAGAGGGGAAAGAAGGTAACAGTTGAGATACTGCCACCGTCACAGCAAACAACAAGCGAGCAAAAGCAATAAGCATGCGTTACGCAATACCTGCATAACTTCCTTGAGGTGACTTCAGCGTTTAACTTGAAGTCACGGGAAGTAACCAAGGGAGTGTTCAAGAGCTGTTTGTAGATTGTGCGCTTTGGTGAGGGGAGTTTTCGTGAAAGGGGAGAGTGCGGGAGCGAAAAAGCGCATACCGATACTTCGTGACCCGCTTAAAGAGTGGACTAAGGTGATCGGTGAAATTGTTTCCACACACGGGCTTGATGGGAGTGTCAAAGTATTCCCGCTGACCGAGCTAAAGGGCAGGTTTAAACCGGGGAATGAAGTGTGCCTTGTTAGCCCGACGGAAAGGAGGTTGCTCGTTAAGATAGAGCACTCCGAGAGCAGAGGAAAAGGAGTGATACTTAAGCTTGAGGGCGTGGACTCAATTGAAAAGGCTGAGAAGCTTATCGGATGGCAGATAACGATTCATCCAGATTCACTCCCACCACTTGAAGAAGGAGAATTTCTGGTCTCGGAGTTAATTGGCATGGTCATCGTCACTACAGATGGTGAGGAGATTGGCGAGGTCGTTGATGTCATTTCATCACCAGCACATGACCTTTTTGTAACGAAGCGTGGTCTGATACCAGTAACAAAGCAGTTCGTCAAAGAAATAGATACGCAAGGCAAGCGCATTATCGTTGACTTACCTCCCGGTTTAATTGAGTGATTCAGGTAGCTGGAGTCAGTCTTTACAGCTGCCAGTGTGCGCATCAAAATAAAAGGTGAAGATGCGGGGCGTCATCAAGTGGGCGGTTAGTTCAGAGGGAGAACGCCGTCTTGACAGGACGGAGGTCGCAGGTTCGATTCCTGCACCGCCCACTATTTTAGTTTTTGCAATCGGCTGCGATGTGGCACCACACGTTTTATCGCCACCAATCGTTATGCTTATTGGGGATGAGCCACAATGCGTATACTTGTTCAAATCGGTGATGAGGAAATTGAAGTAGAATGCGAAGCTGGTATAACACCTCTGCAAATCTTAGAGAAATGTGAGGCATGTTCTAAGCTGAAGGACAGTGTGTTGGTTGCTATCGTTGACGGAGTCCCATTTGACCTTAAGCGCCCTATAGAGAGTTGCTCAAGAATTCGCTTCGTCGGATTTGAGGATGAAGTTGGCAGGGATGTATATAGGCACACGACTGCGCACATAATGGCACACGCTGTTAAAAGGCTTTTCCCCGAGGCGAAGCTTGGCATAGGACCACCAATTGAAAACGGCTTTTACTACGACTTTGATGTGGAGAAACCTTTTGAACCATACCACCTTGAGCTCATTGAGAAGGAGATGCAGAAACTGATAGATGCTGATATACCGATTGAGCGAATTGAGATGAGCCGTTCTAAAGCACGTGAACTCTTCGCCACGCTCGGTGAGAAATACAAAGTCGAGCTAATTGATGAGATGACCGAAGAAACAGTGACGGTTTACCGACAGGGTGAATTTGTTGACCTGTGCAAAGGACCTCATCTGCCAAGCACTGGGTATGTGAAAGTTTTCAAATTGCTTCACAGCGCCGGCGCATATTGGCGCGGTGATGAGCGCAACCCGATGCTTCAACGTATCTATGGAACATCGTTTCCTGCTGTTGAACAGTTACAGGAGCACTTAAAGTCACTTGAGGAGGCACAGAGGAGAGACCACAGGCGCTTAGGTAGAGAACTTGAGTTGTTCTCAATTGAAGAAGAAATAGGACCTGGGTTAGTCCTGTGGCATCCCAATGGAGCTATATTGAGACAGTTGATTGAAGATCTGCTCAGGGTAGAACTTACGAAGCGAGGCTACAAATTCGTTTACACACCTCACATAGCAAAAGCCGAGCTTTGGAAAATAAGTGGACACCTGAGTTGGTATAAGGAGAACATGTTTTCAGGGATTGACGTTGAAGGTCAAGAATACCTTGTGCGTCCAATGAACTGTCCCTTCCACATCCTCATTTACAAAGCTGCCACCAGAAGCTATAGGGATTTACCGATGCGCCTCGCTGAGATGGGAACTGTCTACCGATATGAGCGTTCAGGGACACTTCATGGGTTGATGAGGGTCAGGGGGTTAACACAAGATGACGCACACATATTTTGCACTCTGGAACAGGTTGGTGATGAAATAGAGGCGCTCATCAACCTTACATACCACCTTCTCAAGCAGTTTGGGTTTGAGGAGTTTGATGTTGTGCTCTCAGTGAGGGATAAAAGTCATCCAGAGAAGTATGCGGGAAGAGATGAAGTATGGGAGTTAGCCGAAGCCGAGCTTGAAGGAGTGCTTAAGAAACTTGGCATCAAATACAAACGCCTTGAAGGTGAAGCCAACTTCTACGGTCCAAAGATTGATGTTTACCTGTTTGATGCTATCGGACGCAAATGGCAATGCACGACGATACAGCTTGATTTCAATTTGCCCGAGAGGTTTCAACTGACTTACATAGGGAGCGATGGCAAGGAACATCGCCCAGTCATGATACATAGAGCCATACTTGGATCAATGGAGCGTTTCATCGGCATACTCATTGAACATTACGCTGGTGCCTTCCCGACGTGGCTTGCGCCAGTTCAGGTGAGCATTGTGCCAGTAGCTGATAGGCACCTTGAGTATGCAAGCAAGGTAGCAGAAGAGCTATCAAGGCTGAACATAAGGGTTGAAGTGATATCACGAAGTGAGACAGTGGCAGCTAAGATCAGGGATTGCGAGTTGCGAAAGGTGCCGTATATACTTGTTTGTGGTGATAGAGAAGTTAGTAGCAATTGCGTTTCGGTGCGCCAGAGAGGAAGGAAGGATTTAGGGAGCATGAGCATCGAGCAATTCAAGGAGATGCTGTTAAACCAAATTGAATCAAAATGCGTTTGAGATTTGAGAAAGGAGCTACACCAGCAAAGGGAAGCTATTGCCTTACTGATTGCGCCAAAATAATTTGAGTTAATGGGACTGCAAAAACGAATGAAGGAGGTGAAATGTTATCAGGGGAGGGGGAAAAGAGCAACCTTTCTTCAGGCGCAATGAACGCATCAGGGCGAGCGAAGTGAGAGTGATTGATGAGGATGGGAAACAACTTGGGATAATGCCAACTAAACAGGCGTTACAGATAGCTCGAGAGAAAGGACTTGATTTAATTGAAGTTGCGCCACACGCTTCTCCACCTGTGTGTAGAATAATAGACTACGGTAAATTCCTGTATCAGTTGCGTAAGCGTGAGAAGGAAGCTCGCAAGCACCAAAAGGGGTTGAAAGAAATAAGACTGCGCCCGCTTACAGATAAACATGACTTGGAATTCAAAGCACGCAACGCAGCAGAAGCACTTCAAGAGGGACATAAAGTGCGCATATGCATGATACTTCGTGGAAGGGAAATGGCGCATATGGAGATGGCTTACAACAAGTTAAATGAGCTGTTTGAAAAGCTCTCGCATGTAGCACAGGTGGAAGCGGAACCAAAATTACAAGGGAGTCAAATTATAGCTACTCTTACACCGAGGCGAGATGCCCTTAAAGTCCGACAGGACAAACAAAGTTAGGTAGTGGAAACAAGACAAAAACAAGTTTCTGCTAAATGGAGGCGAGGAAAGTGCCGGGGACAAAATCAAAGCGCACAGCGAAGAAGCGTTTTAAGTTGACTGCTACAGGTAAGGTTATACATGTGCGGATGGGAGGAGGACATTACATGCGCCGTAAATGTAAGCGCAGAAAAAGATTGTTGAAGAGAGAGACCGAAGTATACAGCGGGCAAGCGAAGGCTATAAAAGAATTGCTTTCGCCATAACCATGTCTTTCTGGGGGTGTAAATCAGCATGCGAGTCAAAGGTGGAATAGTCACAAGGCGAAGACACAAAAAGATACTCAAGCTTGCCAAAGGGTATTGGGGAGCAAAGAGTAGGTGTTTTAGAAGAGCAAACGAGGCAGTGATTAGGGCACTCGCAAACGCATACAGAGATAGGAAATTGAAAAAGCGCATGTTTAGGAGATGGTGGATAGCTCGGATAAACGCTGCTGTGCGCTTGCATGGTCTTTCGTATAGCAAATTCATTCATGGATTGAAGCTTGCGGGCATAGGGCTGAACAGAAAGATGCTTGCTGAAATGGCTGTCAATGACCCGCATGGCTTTTCTGAGGTCATCAGCAAGGTGAAAGCTGCCCTTGCATCAGGATAGCGATTAATTGCTTCCATCTTATCCACATGAAGCAGCTTCAATGCATCTCAAGCCCTGAGAACGAAAGGTATAAGCTCGCAAAGGCACTCACTAAAGGGCATGGAAGGAAAAAGTATGGCTTGTTCATCGTTGAAACACCAGTGCTTGTCCTTGATGTCTTGAAGGGTGGATGGCATATTGAGTGGGTTGCGCTAACACCACATTTCGCTGAGACTGCTAAAGGAATGGAAATCATTGAGCTGGCAAAGGGGAAGGCAATAGATATAACGCTGATGAAGGAAAAACTTATGGACGAGATATCAACTGTTGAATCTGGGGGCAGTGTAATAGCCATCGTTAAGCAACGCCATCAAAACCTCTCGGACATCCAACTTAAACAGAAAGACTGTGTCTTCATCCTCGAAGATGTTCAAGATCCAACTAACGTGGGCGCAATCGCGAGAATAGCTGATGCTATAGGAGCTGCAGGCATTATAGCCACAGTGGGCACAGCAGATAGATACAACCCCAAGGTCCTGCGTTCAAGTGCAGGAAGTGCTTTACATATCACCTTTGTGAAAGTCGCGAATACAGGCGAATTACATGGATGGCTTAAGGAGAACGAGTTTAAAGTTATCGCTACAGATCCACACTATGGAGAATGTTGCTACAAGTATCACTTCGGTGAGAGAGTGGCTTTTCTCTTTGGCAACGAAGCGAGAGGGTTAAGTGAAAGCATGCGTTCCATCGCTGATCTAACACTGACTATACCGATGCATGGGAGAGCAGAATCATTAAATGTCTCGCACGCATGTGCCATACTTGCGTATGAACTCTTAAGGCAATGGTATTACGCTGATGAAATGGCAAAACAACATAAGGGAGGGGAGTGACCAACCAAATGGTGGAGAGTGATGAACTGTTAAGGACATTGGAAGAAATTGAGTCAGAGGCACTTAGGCTTATAAGAGAGGCAAACAGCGTTGAGGAAATTGAGGCTGTTCGCCTTCGCTACTTGACAAAGAGAAGCAAACTACAACAGGTGCTGCGTAGCATAGGGAAACTACCAGTTGAGATGCGCCCGAAGGTTGGTGAGCTTGCGAATCGTGTTAGAGAAGTGATCCAGTCAGCGTTTGAAGAAAAACGAATGGAACTTGAAGCTGTTGAGCGTGATAAAAGACTTGCAAGCGAAAAGATTGATATTACGATGCCAGGGAGGATATGGCGAGTAGGTGGTCTTCATCCAATAACGCAAACAATAAATGAGATATGTGGCATCTTCACGGACTTAGGGTTTGAAGTTGTTGACGGTCCCGAGATTGAGACGGAATGGCATAACTTTATAGCTTTAAACATGCCTCAAGACCACCCAGCAAGGGATGACCACGATAGCTTCTACATAACTGATAAGATACTACTGCGCACTGAGACCTCGGCAGTGCAAATAAGAGTTATGGAATCACGCCAACCACCGATAAGGATTGTCTCTCCCGGAAGGGTATACCGAAGGGATGAAGTTGATAGGACACACTCACATACATTCCATCAGGTTGAAGGATTGCTTGTTGATGAAGATGTGACATTTGCAGACCTCAAGGGAACCCTTGTAGTCTTTGCGAAACGCTTTTTTGGGGAGGATGTAAAAGTGCGTTTCAGACCCCATTACTTCCCCTTCACTGAACCGAGTGCAGAAGTTGATGTAAGCTGTCCTATATGCGATGCTCATGGTTGCCCCGTTTGCAAGCAGAGGGGATGGGTTGAAGTGCTCGGTTGTGGTATGGTTCACCCAAATGTGCTTCGCAATGTCGGATATGATACTGAGAGGTGGCAAGGATACGCATTCGGGATGGGTGTTGAAAGGCTCGCGATGCTTCGCCACAAAATAGATGACATAAGGCTCTTCTACGAAAACGACATACGTTTCCTGCGCCAGTTCATATAAGAAACATCAACTATGCGGGGAGAAAAACAGATGCTGCTTGAAGATGTGATGAAGCTTGATGAGGAGTTTGTGATCCATACTTATTCGCGTTCACCGGTTGCGTTTGTTAAGGGGGAAGGCGCCTACCTATGGGACACGGATGGTAGAAAGTATCTTGACTTCCTTTCAGGGATAGGCGTGACAGGTGCAGGACACTGCCACCCAAAAATCGTCTCGGCGATAAAAGAGCAAGCTGAGAGATTGATACACACTTCAAACCTCTTTTACATCATTCCTCAAGCTAAACTTGCAAAACGCTTATCAGAGCTAAGCAATGGATACAAATGCTTCTTCTGCAACAGTGGTGCGGAGGCGAATGAGGCTGCAATAAAGCTTGCGCGAAGATATATGAAGCTGAAAGGGAACTCAAGACGCTATGAAATCATAACGACTCTTGGCTCATTTCATGGGCGCACATATGCTGCCATGACAGCAACTGGTCAAGAAAAATATCGTAATGGCTTTGAGCCTCTTGTTGATGGCTTCGTGTATGTGCCGTTCAATGACATTGAAGCCATAAAGGGAGCTATAAGCGAAAGGACATGCGCTATAATGCTTGAACCAATCCAGGGTGAAAGCGGTGTTAACATACCAGACGATGATTACTTGCCGGGCGTCGCAGAGCTATGCAATGAGCATGGTATCTTGCTAATACTTGATGAAGTGCAAACTGGACTTGGGCGAACTGGTAAACTCTTCGCACATGAACACTATGGCGTTAAGCCAAGTATATTCACCATCGCAAAATCCATAGCTGGTGGAATCCCGATGGGTGTTATGTTAGCGAAGCCCGAGGTAGCTGAAGGCTTTGAACCCGGATCTCATGGAAGCACTTTTGGGGGAAACTTTATCGCGTGTGCAGCTGCCCTCGCTTTCTTAGATGTCTTGGACGAGGAGCAACTCGTTGAAAATGCAGCTATGATGGGTAACGAATTGCTCAAACGATTGAAGGAACTTGCAGAGCGAAGCAAAATTGTGAAGGAAGTGCGTGGGAAGGGCTTAATGCTCGCAATTGAGTTCAAAGATGGTGTGGCAAAAGAAGTGCAACACATTTTGCTTGAGCGTGGCTTGATAGTAAACGCAATAGGCGAATACATAATACGGCTTCTCCCACCGCTTATCATTACGCTTGATGAAGTTGAATTTGCGGTTAGCCTAATTGAACAGGTCATAAGCGAAGTTGAGAGTGTAAAGGGGCAGGGTTAAGGAAGGGGTATTGACAACATCACATCAATGTCGCTATCATTTTGTGAGAAGGTGGTTGTTAGATCACCAATCATGCGAAAGGAGGTGATGAATAGAGGGATTGAGTTGTGGCATGGTGGGTGTGGTAAACAACGGAGAACACACCTACCATAATACTACCTTTCATTCAACCTTCAACAAGCACTGTAGCAAAACACAAACGCTAAGGAGGGGGTAAAAGATGCGGAAGATGGCATGGGTGATGGTGGCGTTGGTCGCTGTGGCATTAGCAACGAGCAAAGCACCTGCACAGGAAGAGAGGGCGTATCCATTTGAGGGCAAGTTCACACTGACTGCTGATGTCGGACGCTGGTTCACCGAAGGCGAAGATGTATGGGGATACAGTGTTACGCTTGGCTACTTCGTTTCACCCAACATTGACATCGCTGTAGCTTTTTCTGACCCTGAAGGCAGTGGAGCGATGTGGAGCGCTAAGCTACGATACTGGTTCGTAAGCGGTGCTGAGCGTCCTAACCCAACATTCTACATTGGTGGCGAAGTTGGCAGGACAACAGGATTTGATCCTGAGAATGTGACAGTGTGGGGTGCGCATGTGGGTGTTGATTGGCTCATAACAGGAAGGGTGAGCCTGTATGGTGAGGTTGCATGGCGCCACTTCGGTGGGGATGTGGATGAAGATGCGTGGATTGTGAGTGTTGGCTTACGCACATCATTCTAATGCCACAGCGATAAAATTAAGGGGCAGGCATTAACCTATCATGCCTGCCCCTGTTCTTTTTAACCTCTCATGCTCCTCCAAAGGGGGTGCTTATTTCGTCACCCGCCTTAGAACCCTGCATGCTTTTTTGGCATCTTGCGGGCTTTCAAATGAAAAGACAACCCTAAACTTCTTCCCGATGACGAGTGCACTTACGCCGTGAATGTTTATGCCTGCATCAGCGAGTGCCCTCGAAAGCTTCTGACCCATCCCGGGTTTGTCATCGCCTTCAACGAGCACAAATGGTGATTCACTCACTTGCTTGAAACCAGCTTTGCTTGCTGCGTTTATAGCCTTGCGCCCAGTTATTGGATAAACGAATATGCTTGCCTTACCTGGTTCAGCCTCATGTGCATACGCTTCGACATACTCCAAGTTAACTCCTGCCTCAGCGAGTGGTGCAAGAGCATCAGCCAATGCTCCGGGGCGATCTTCGGTCTCAAGTTTCCAAGGCTTGATTTGCATCACTCGTATTGCCATCTGTATCACCTCCTGCAGATATGGTTCAGTTACAATTTTATCGCACACCCTATGGGGTGTGGCTTTGTCCGAGCTTGACAAATGGTTCAACACATGGCATCAGTTAATCGGCAGCGATAGAGAAAGAGGCAATTCTATGAAAACCACCGCAGTGTGAGGTGATAATCATGAGTAACACTCAATCAAGGCGTGAATTCATTGAAAAGGTTTTAAGCGTGAGCATTATCGGGCTGTCAGCAAAGCAATACCATTCACATGGTAAAGTTATAAGCCCAAATGAACGCATACACATCGGCTTGATAGGGTGCGGTGGGAGAGGCAGAGCTATCTTAAACGAGTGCGCAAAATACCCAGATGTAGTTGTGACAGGTGCATGCGATGTCTGGAAGGAAAGGCTTAATGCCACTGTTGCTCAGTTTAAAGAGACATGCAAACCTTACGACGACTTTCGTGAGATGCTTTCGCAAAAAGACATTGATGCAGTTATAATTGCGACACCACCACACTGGCATGCGCTTCAAGCCATTGCTGCATGTGAAGCTCGCAAAGACTTTTACATTGAGAAACCAATGACTCTGCATCTTGCTGAAAGCCTCGCTGTCAGAAATGCTGTCAAGCGTTATGGCGTAATCACACAGGTTGGAACGCAAATCCATTCAACTGAAAACTACATCCGCGTTGTTGAGATAATTCGTTCGGGCATACTTGGCGATATAGGCATGGTGAAAACATTCCATGTGCTCAATCAGGGCAAGGAAGGGATAGGGAAGCATGAGCAGGTTAAGCCTCCAGAGGGCTTAAACTGGGATATGTGGTGTGGACCTGCGCCACTTCGTCCATACCACCCAATGCTTGCTGCAAGCTCATACCATCATTGCTCATGGATTGATTACAGTGGTGGTTGGACTGCAGGCATGGCACCGCATATCATTGACCTGCCTATATGGGCACTTGAGCTTGAATACCCGACACTCACAACCTCGGTTGGCGGGAGGTTCATTATCCAAGATGATGGTGATGCATATGACCACCACTACGTTCTATGGCGCTATGAGAAGCTCATCATGACATGGTGGACTTCAATGACGAACAGCTATGGGTTTGATTTCCATGGTGAGCCAGTTATAAGGCGTAGGCTCGGAATATACTTCCATGGCACTAACGGGACACTCTTCGCCGACTATGGTTCGTTCAAGATTGTCCCTGAAGGCGATAGGATGAAGGATGCACAGTTGCCACCTAAGGATTTGCCACGCCCTCAAAGCCACGTGCGAGAGTGGCTCGATTGCATAAAGGAAAGAAGACAACCAAACTGCAGTGTTCTATATCATGTTAAGGTTGATGTGCCAATCGTTTTAAGTTTGCTCTCGCTGAAGCTTGGGAGGGCAATAAAGTTTGATCCGAAGACCGAGAGCATCGTTGATGATAAAGAAGCTGTAAAGCTTTCTATACCTGAATACCGCCACCCATGGAAATTCCCAACTCAATACCTGTGATGGTTACTTGGGACAAGACACTTATTCCGCTACCTTGCAACAAGATATAACCATGCACTGTTGTTGGTTTATTCAAAACTAAAGCAGGTCCACCACTGCTTCCGTGGTGAACCTGCTTTGAGAGGGTAAAATTAGACTGTCCTAATTGAGTTGTTAACTGTGACGAAGAGGTTACGGACGCGCTCGCCGAGGAGCGTCAAAATGGCGATGCAGACGAGCGCGATGAGGCTCACAAGCAAACCATACTCCAAGAGGGTCTGTCCACCCTCCTCATGAAGAAGCCTCTTCATCATCTCTTTTCACCTCCTTCCAAAGGATAGGTTTGATGTTGCAATTTATATTATAGCCAAGTTGAGGTGAAAACGCAAGTGCCAAATTCAACTCAGGTTGTTTTCTCTGTCCTGCAACAGACTTAGATAGCGCTCGGCAAGGACTATAGCAGCGTAGTGGTCATATGGTTCTGGTGGTGTCTGAAGCGAAACAGGTATGAGGCGCCTCCATCCTTTCGGTGGATGTTCCTTGAAATATCTCTGTCTCGCCTCAAGCGTTGAGAAACGCTCATCAACTTTTAGCACCGACACACTCAAATTGGCTTTGAGCAAACTTTCAACGACAACCTTTGATCCAGTGCTCCCACCAACCAAAATGAAATCCACTTTAAACATCTTTACGAGCTCGGAGACACAATTCACCACTTCGTTTGTTTGGACGATCCCTGCCCACAGGACACCGCTTTTCTCGCCAACCACTGCCACACCACACTTTGAACTTCCCGGATCTATGCTTAATGCTATGCGCTCTTTCATTACTTCGTTCTCTCCCTGCGACCACTATGGGAGCTTCATCGCATAGCTCTTACCACAGACCTTGCAACCCAAAGTAGCAATTTTGGTATTGCGATGAGACGCTTAAACCTGTGTGGCTCCTTTATCGCCCTATATAGCCATTCCATGCAAATATGCTGAACCCACCTTGGTGCACGCTTTACAACACCGGCATAAACATCAAAGCTCCCGCCAACCCCTATGCATACAGGGACATTAAGGTCATGCAAGTGCTTTGCTATCCATTTTTCCTGCTTCGGAATCCCCATAGCGACAAAAAGGATGTGTGGTTTACTTTGTCGGATGAGCTGGACTACCTTTTCTTCCTCAGCCTCGCTGAAGTAGCCATGATGTGTCCCAACGATTTTTAAACCACGATGTTTTTCAGAAAGCCTTTTCGCTGCCAACTCGGCGACACCTTCTTTAGCACCAAGTAGAAATACACGGTAGCCATTTGCAGCAGCCATTGCACAAAGCTTGTCCATCAGTTCAACACCGCAGATGCGTTGTGCCAAGCTGTAGCCTAAAAGACGCGCAGCTATGACTACTCCAATCCCGTCAGGTGTGACAAGTGAGGCGTTCTTAAGGATGTGCTTAAACTCATCATCTTCCTGAGCACGCACGAGCGCCGATGTGTCAGCCGTTACAATGATGTTCGGTCTCCCACTGGATATGAGTTGCTCAATGTGCTTGAGCGTCTCATCCCAATCAAGGGTGCTAATTGGTATCCCAAGGAGCTCAATGAAGGTTTCCCTTGGTCGTGATTTCTGGGAGAGCAGTCTCGTTGAAACATAAACGAGCATGACAGCAAAAGAAGCAAGCGAAGCCAAGATGATCAACTTGAGGATAAAGTAAATCTGCACAAGCGCCACAAGAGCTATTGCAATAAGACAGAGGTAAGAGTTGGCGAGTATAAGGACAAACCAAAGCCTCCTCTCAGCGAGCCCTTCTGATGCAAGCAGTTCAAACAAGCTTATGCGCCTCTTGAGTTGTTTGCCTGAAGCCACCTCGCACAGAGCGCATGTAGCCTCAACAACGGGTATTCCAAGGACGAGCATAGGGACAACCACAAGCAACATAGCAGTATTCTTGAGCGCTCCAGAAACGCTTATAGCACTTGTTAGCACACCAATGGAGCTTGATGCTGCAAATGTTATGAAATCTTGCCCAGCTATCATTGCCCATGGTAGCATACCTAAACATGCACCGAAAGTAGTGCCAGATAATACTACCGAGACCTGTGATGTGCGCTGTGGCAACATCAAAGCAGCAAAAGCAAGCGTGAGCGACGAGAGAGCACCAATACCAAGCGAAAGACACCAAACTCGCGCTGTCATCTGGAAGGCTACTATGAGCAGTGTCATCCAAAACGTTGTTATTGGAACTGCAAGGAAGCCAAGGTTTACAAACGTCGTCGTGAAAGGCATCTTAATGGTATCAAAGGCGATGCCATGCAAAACCATAATGAAAGCACATACCGCTGCAATGAGAATGCGAAGCATAAGCACTGTGTTCTTTTTCGCCCTTCTTGAAAGAGCAAGCACAGCCCACCCACCAATCATCGCTATAAGCAAAGAAACAGCGCATCCGATGAACATCCTGTAAACATGCTTTTGACCGAACGAAAGATAAATGTAGCTCGCCACAAAGACTGGGATAGCAAGTGAGGAAGAGACTGCGAGATCACCACAAAACGATTTGAGCCAGTTTGGCTTCTTGTATTCGGGCAGATGAGAGATGGTGTATATTAAACCACCAAATAGCATCGCTAACACGAATGCCATCGCTCCAATGAGGAAAGCAAATTGCTTTGCCTCATTCAGCACTGCTTGAGAAAGCTCGCAAGGAGCCATTTCCTTACTCACAACCCTTTGAGCAATGCTAAGTGCCCATCTCCCAAGAGCTCAAATACCTGCGTTGTTCATCTGTCAACTCATCAATTTCTATCCCCATGCTCCTGAGTTTGAGCATAGCCACCTGCTCGTCAATTTCCTTCGGGACTGGGTAGACTTGTTTTTCCAAGCTCTTGCCATGCTTGATGATATACTCAACGCATAACGCTTGATTTGAGAAGCTCATATCCATCACTGCAGCTGGGTGACCTTCAGCTGCAGATAAGTTAACGAGTCTGCCCTCAGCGAGCAGGTATAGGCGTCTTCCATCCCGAAGTTTATACTCCTCAAGGAAGGGGCGCAAACGCCTTTTGCTAACAGCTGCCCTTTCAAGAGCTGGAAGCGATATCTCAACATTGAAATGACCAGAGTTGCACAATATTGCACCATCCTTCATCAGCTCAATGTGCTCATCTCGTATGACATTTATGTTTCCTGTGGCAGTGATGAATATCTCACCGCGCTTTGCAGCTTCTTTCATTGGCATGACTGTGAACCCATCCATAACCGCTTCAAGTGCTCTAAGTGGATTTACTTCAGTCACAATGACATTTGCTCCCATTCCTCTCGCACGCATCGCTATGCCACGCCCACACCAGCCATATCCAGCCACAACAACTGTAGCACCAGAGAGCAGTATGTTTGTTGCCCTCAGTATACCATCAATTGTGCTCTGACCTGTGCCGTAGCGGTTGTCAAATAGATACTTCGTATGGGCATCGTTCACAGCGATTATGGGATACGCAAGGATGCCCTCCCTTGCCATACTGCGCAACCTTATCACACCAGTGGTTGTCTCCTCTGTTCCAGCTATGATGTTTCCCAACAGCTCTCTTCTTTCGGAGTGTAAAGTTGAGACAAGATCTGCACCGTCATCCATCGTTATATTCGGCTCTGTATCAAGGACTGCATGAACATGCCTGTAGTATGTATCTCTATCTTCCCCTTTGATGGCGAAGACAGGTATTTCAAAAACCTTCACGAGTGCAGCAGCAACCGCATCTTGAGTGCTCAAAGGGTTTGATGCACAGAGCGCTATATGGGCACCACCTGCTTTCAATGTGCGAACAAGGTTCGCCGTCTCGGTCGTCACGTGCAAGCAAGCACCTATGCGCACACCTTCAAGTGGCTTCTCTTGTTCAAAGCGCTCCTTTATGATGCGAAGGACTGGCATCTGCCTCTCAGCCCACTCAATAGCGAGCAAACCATCTTCTGCCAAGCTCAAGTCTTTCACTTCATATTTCACGACTGTTCACCTCCCAATCTTCCATGTGGGTATTGGTGCGCCATCAATCCGCCACTCATGCTTTAACTCAATGCTACCACCACTGACATTGTATAAGTGGCTATACGCTTCGTAGTGGAACGGTTTATTCGGTTGTGGCATACCCCTTGTTGCTATGAAGTAACGCACACCTTTATCACGAATGTAATCAATGAACCTACCATGCAAAAGGTATTCCTGATACTCATAGCTGTTGATAAGCCCATCAAGGTTGATGACACGCCTTTGAGAGAAGTAACCGATGATGCCAGCATCTTCAGCGATGCAAACTGCATCAGGTTCTGTGTTCGCCTTGAGCCACATAGCCTGCTTGTATAGCGTCCGCAAACCAGCATGACGAGATGGCAGAAACAGTTTGCTCATAGCAATCGCAACCAGCAAAGCACACAGCACTACTATGCACGCATCCAGCAAATGACTTCTCTGGAGAAGCGAAAGAAGCAAGGGGATGTTTAAAGAAGCTATAGCGAGTGGCAACGCGAAATACCACGGGAAGACACCCCAGTCTTGAAGGAAAGCCGAATAGCACGCATGCAAGAGAACATACAAATTGAAGGTGAGCAATGGTAAATGTAAGCCCTTGAACTTTACTTTCACAGCACCATACATGATCATGTAGGCGATTGAGAGGACAAGCGGTATAGCCATCCTTACAAGGACTGGCTTTATCAGAAGATGCCTTGGGATGAAGACAACATTTGGGAATGCACTCTTCAGTGCACCGCTTATTGGCATCAAGTGCCCAAAGTGAACGTAATTCCAAATCAGGTATGGCACGAGCAAGACAGCGTAAGCGACGGTCACGGTTAAAAGCTTGGCGATGCTTAACCGATTTCTCTGAAACACAAGGACAGCAATGTAAGAGATGAAGATGAAAACTGAATCGAGCCTTGAAAGAGTTACCAGCGAGAGTAGCAAGGCAAAAAGGACATCGTCAATGCTTACTTTTTGCGATTCAAAGACGATGTGCCTGCTTACGGAGAACCTTACGGCAAGCAAGGAGAGCAAAACCAGCAAGTGGCTTTCAAGCGCATAAAATCCAGCAAGCCCAACAAAAGCATAAACCAGCATCGGCGCAATTATTGAAAGTGGCTTTGATACAAATCGCTTCATCACATCAAACGAAAGCCACATTGAAAGCGAAAGCATTATGACTTGAAGCGTTAAAACGATACGCAACGGCTCTTCAACACCGCCAACCAAGCTGTAAATTGGAATGAGGATGAGCATCCAAAGAGGATGGTAGCCATTTGTGAAATTGATACGGTCAAATGTTGAACCATACCCACGAGCGATGTTGAGGGCAGTGTTGAGGTAATAGTAAGCGTCGTCTGGCGTGAACCGCTCTATCACATAAGGGATCGGCTTCCACATTGAAACAAGCAATGGTAGGCACAGGAAAACAATCAGCAGAATACAGAGAGATGTTAAACTGGCTTGTTCTGATGCGCTGTTCTTTTCCATCTCCGTTTGCTGAGCAAGCCCCCTCAGATAAGCTTATGCTTGATCACTTTGCCAGCAGGGTTTCGTGGCAGTTGTTCTCTGAACTCAACTATGTGCGGCACTTTGTAGCTTGGAAGTATGGATGCACAGTGCTTTTTTATATCTGCTTCTGTGAGCCTCACCCCAGGCTTCGTGACAACGACAGCTTTTATCAACTCCCCAAGGTATGACAGTGCACCTTTAGCTGGGACTCCTACAACTGCTACATCCATGACACCATCATGTGACAATATAGCGTTCTCAACCTCAAGGGCGTATACATTCTCACCAGCAACGATTATCATGTCTTTCTTTCGCCCTTTCAGGTAGACATAACCATCTTCATCTATGCAAGCCAAATCACCCGTCTTGAACCAGTCACCTAACATTGCCTCACGCATTAGTTCGGGTTGATTCCAATAGCCTTTAACAACATTGTGCTTGTGGAAACAAAGCTCGCCAACCTCACCAACTTGCACGTCGTTACCGTTTTCATCAATGATGCGCTGCCACACTTCTGGTAGGACTTTGCCTATTGATTCAGGGCGTGTCAAAGCGTCCTTGTTTGGCAAGACATGAGTCATTGATATCGTCTCTGTCAAGCCAAAGAAGTTATGAAGCCACACCCATGGGAATTTCTCCCTCAGCCTCCTTATCGTTTGAGGTGGCATTGGAGCACCAGCATAAGCAATTAACCTTAGGCTTGTAAGGTCATGCTTCTCAAGCTCTCTGTATGTGGTGAGGAAGTAGAAGAGAGTGGGGACACCAAAAAATGTTGTGCACCTGTGCCTCTCAATAAGCTCAACTATCTCTGGTATCTCAGGGCGCGGTGCTATGACAACTGTGCTACCAAGGTATGCAGAAGCAGGGAGCATACTGTAAAGCGCAGTAGCATGAAACATTGGCACAACAAGTAAATGAACATCTTCATGACGCCAACTGTGCGCTATTATCGCCATGCGTATGTTGAAGAGTATGTTGCTGTGTGTAACCATTGCACCTTTAGGGCGCCCAGTAGTCCCAGATGTGTGCATGATAATAACAAGCTGCTCAGGGTCAATCTCTGTGTAAGTTGGCTCACCTTCATAGTTGAGCAATTCTTCGAAGTTGACTGCATCAGTTTCTTCAAAGCCGATTGTAACAAGCTTTGGTGCTTTCCTCATGTTGCTCACAGCTTTGAGTGCTGTATCCTTTACACTTGCGTGGATGCAGAAAACGAGTGGGTCTATATTTTCAAGCATGAAAAGCATGTCATCGCTCGTCAGACGAGTGTTCACTGGGACGACAACGCCTCCACCCTTGACTATGCCCCAGTAAAGCAAAAAGAACTCAAGGCAGTTTGGGGCACATATAGCTATGCGATCTTCAGAGCCCATACCAAAACGCCTCTGCAAATATGCGCATATCCTGTCTGTGACTTCATCAACCTGAGCGAACGAGTATTCACGACCATGCCAAATGACGCATGTCTTCCTCGGGAAGTTACGCATGTTGTTGACCCAAAGGTCTCTCACATTTTTAAGCGCAATACCGTCCATTCAAATCACCTCTCCGCCAAGTTATAATCCCAACATTGGTATGATGCCACTTTGGAGCAATAAGCGTATGCCGTTTAAAAATGCCGAGGCGGTGAGCACAATGTCATCTTGTAGCAAAGACAAATCGCACGATGTTGCTATACGAGTCAAAGGGTTGCGCAAAGTCTTCGTAAGCTATTTTGATCGTCCAGCAACGTTCAAAGAGATGGTGGTGCGTTTTGGGAGAATTCGTCCAGCGGAGGTTGTAGCATTAAACAATGTCTCCTTTGAAATAAGCAAAGGTGAAAGCGTGGCTATAATCGGTCCGAACGGGAGTGGTAAAACAACATTGCTTGCAACAATAGCTGGCATATACAAACCTACAAGTGGTGTATGTGAAGTCTTCGGGAAAGCCGTTGCGATGCTCGGTGTGGCTGGTGGCTTTCATCCAGAGCTAACAGTGTATGAGAACTTGCTCTTCGTAGGCATCTCAATGGGTATGAGCATAGCTGAAGTAAACCAGAAGCTTAACAGCATAATTGAGTTTGCCCAAATTGAGGGTATGCTTAATGCGCCTGTGAGAACACTTTCCACAGGGATGTGCATACGGCTTGGCTTTTCTCTCGGCATACACGCTTCGCCTCAGATACTCCTCTTGGATGAGCAGTTGCAAGCTACAGATGAGCATTTCCAAAGCAAAGCCTTGAAGAAGTTGCACGAGATGCACGAGATGGGAGTTACAATCCTCTTTGTGACGCACTACATGCCATGGGTTAGAAGCCTCGCATCAAGGGCTATATGGCTTGAGCATGGGGAAGTGCGCATGGACGGTCCACCAAACGATGTTGTGGATGCATACATCAAAGCTTCGCATTCACTCAAGGGCGCATAAAAGTGTGCGACAAATGGACAGCGTAACGAAACGATGCGCATCGGGAGCTCTTGAAGCACTTGGCATCGCTCACTTCATTTCAGAGGACACAGCATGAACGAGAACAAGCCAACTGTGTCGGTCATCGTTACGACATAGGAATGCTTCTTAGGATGCTTCACATCTGATGGTTCATCTCATGCGGAGTGGGCGGGATTCGAACCCGCGAGGGACGGTATTCTCCGCCCCTACGGCTTTTCCAGAGCCGCCCCTTCGTCCACTCGGGCACCACTCCATTTTCATGAGCGGAGAGGGGGGGATTTGAACCCCCGAGGGATGGTTTTTGCCACCCCTACGCGATTTCGAGTCGCGCCCCTTCAACCAGGCTCGGGCACCTCTCCAATTAACCAAGTTTAACGCAACCAGACAGGACGAGAAGCCCGTTTCTAAGCTTCAACGATTGCCTTCATCTTTTCAAGCCCGATCCGCGCAACCTCCATTGGGTCCTTCTCCCAGAGCGCCCTGTTGAACAGCTCAAGCGATATTGCACCACTGTAGCCTCGCTTCATAACCTCTTCAACAGTCTGCCGAAGTGGCAATATGCCGTCACCAGGGTAGATTCTATCGGCATCGGTGAGTTTTTCCCTCGGTATCTCTGCTGGCACATCATTGAAGTGGAATATGGCAATAAACTGACCAGTCAGATCTGGCACATCCTCAAGCGATGAACCACCTCTGTAAAGGTGAAATGTGTCAAGCACAATTGAGCCATCACTTGCTTTTGAGAGCTTCACTATATCCCATGCTTGCCCAACTTTACTTACGACCTCAGAAAAGCCAAGGAACTCAACAGCAGGCAGAACACCTATACCCCTGCCAAGCTCAAGCAACTGGAGGTATCTCTCAGCAGCAGCCGAAGGATCAAACGGAACTTCACTACGAACAGGCGGTGTTGCAACGATGTGCTTTGCACCAACTTCTGCTGCCTGCTCCATGCGCCTTTTGGCTTCATCAATTGCTTTTCTGTATTCGTCGCCCGATGTTGTCATCCAGTTGTGGATGGCTATGACGCTTGGAACACTCAAGTTATAATCAGACAACGCCTTAGCTATATCGCTCATCTTTCCACCAGAGCGGATGTATTCATCCATCTCGTCGTTCCAGAGCTCAATAGCGTCGTAACCGCATTCTCCAGCTATGCGTATCTTATCAAGCAACTTTGCTTGGCGTATCGTGCTTGTGTTGAGACAGTATGCCAAACGCTGCATTACCGATCTCACCTCCTTACTTGGAACGAGATTCACGCTCCAGCCACTCACTTAACAGTTGCCTCTGCTCAGCTTCATCCAGCCTCGGCTTGTCATACATCCCAACGCTTCTTCGCTGTTTAAGCGCTTCATACAAGATGACAGCGACCGAGGCAGATACATTGAGGCTTTGCGAGAAACCCATCTGCGGTATAACTATGCGCTCGTCAGCAAAGCGCAAAGCTGTTTCCGAGACACCATGCTGTTCATTCCCAAAAACGATTGCTACAGGACGCGTGTAATCAACCTCAGTGAAATCCTTTGCAGTCACATCAATGTGCGTGCAATAGATCAAATAACCAAGCGACTTAAGTTCACACAGACATTCCTCAGTTGATGTGTGGATTATCATCGTGATCCATTGCTGTGCACCTTTGCTTATGCTTGGGTCAAGCACAAGCGGTTTCAAACCGGTGTAAATCACATGCACATACTGCACACCTACGCTATCACAAGTTCGCATTATCGCCGATATGTTGCGCGGGTTACGAATCTCTTCGAGCACCACCCTCAAGTCCGTTTGGCGCTTCTTCAGCACCTCTACCATCTTGCGCATTCTTTCCTCGGTGACCCGTTGACACATGCTCACACCACTCCAGATGTGGCTTCAAGAAACTCTACCGTTCAACTAATGGAATGGCTACTGGCTTCTTGGTTTCAATTGACATATAGGCAGCCTCAGCAAGCTCAACAGCAGCCATGCCATCGTAACCAGTTATCTCTGGTTCCCTTCCTTCCCTTATTGCGCTTATGAATTCGTTTAACTCCTGCCAGACTGGCGAATGAGGGAATCGCTCCGAAAGCTCGTCCATGCTTATGCTCCTTTCCTCACCGTCTGCAGTTCTCACCACCATCTTAGCTCCTTCGCCCCAAAATGATGGGAGCAGTATTGAACCTTTGGTGCAATCAACACGACATCCATAACCGCCAATCGCCGAGACTTGGCTTGAATGTAATAAACCGATAGCACCACTTCGGTAGCTCAATGATACGAAAGCGCAATCTGGGTAGTCCCAATCACTGTGCACATAGTTTCCGCCATGTGCAAAGACACACTCAACTTCACCGCCCACCCACCGCATGAAATCCAACTCGTGCGTGTTTATCTCCATTAAGGCACCACCAGACTGTGCCCTTGACTTGCGCCAAGGAACATCCCAAACACCACTAAAGCCTCCTCCAACCCTGTAAACGAAAAGCGAGATAAGTTCCCCGAGCCTCCCAGAAGCTACATTTTCTTTGACAGCCCTATGGAGAGGATAATATCTACACACTTGACCTATCATGAGCTTAACACCGTTGCGCTCGCAAGCTCTAATCATCTCAAGGCAATCGGAGGTGGTCGGAGCCATCGGCTTTTCACAAAAGATGTGTTTCTTAGCCTCTGCAGCTGTGATAGTTAATTCCTTGTGAGTGAATGGTGGTGTAGCTATAACAACTGCATCAATTTCAGGATGCGTCACAAAAGCTATCGGGTCCGAGTATGCTGGCACACCATAGCTGTTTGCAAGCTCCATTGCCCTCTCCTGTGACACATCACAGAAGCCCACAATCTTTGCCCCCTCAACTTTTGCAAGCTCAGATGCAAGCGAACGCCCCATCGCTCCACACCCAACTATGCCAACCTTGATCATATTGCTTTTCACCTCCTAAGCGAGTAACCTGCTTGCAATATTGTCGCATAGAACAATTATAGCGGGTAAGGACCGCGAGCAGGAATGCCTTAACAAAATGAGGGCATAAACATGAACAAGCTTTCCATCTTGTATCGTCATTTGCTGTAACTTTTACTTCGGCTTTTATCAATGCTTGCCATCCTATGGTGCACTCGCAACCTGTTGAACGGCTGCTTTAAGAGTTTCAAGACGAGGACAGCCGACAAAACCGATGTGGACAAATCCTTTTTTATCAACCAGCAAAACCGTCGGCACTTTAGTGACCTTGTAGCGTTTCCTGACTCGGCTTCCTCTGTCCAGCAGGATAGGGAAAGAGCCATTAGTTCTTCGCTTCATTCTTTGCCCAATCTCTTTCCAAGTTGGATCAACTGTGACGCACAAAATTTGCACCAATGAGGGTGGAATGCTTCCTCTCAAATCGTTTAGGGTCTTCACTGCTCCCTTCCAAGTATCGCACCAGAATGCCCAAAACACTAAAACGACGACCTTGCCGCGAAACTGAGATAGGCGAACTACCTTGCCACTCAAATCAGGCAATGCAAAGTCAGGTGCTTGTTTCCCAATTAAATCTTCAACCGCAAATGAACTCTTTAAAAGAGTGAGCAACAAAAACCAAGCAATGCAAAAACTTGTCACCCTCATCGCTACTCACTTATGTCCTGCACTCGTTCAATCAACTCAGCAGGAGCCTCGCCTTCCAAAAATTCGCCCGCCTTCAGCGCCAGCAAAGAAGCAGGTTCAGGGAAAAGAGTTTTGAGAGTCTCACGTTCCGCTTGGCTCACTTCGTTTCATTCTTCCCATGCTTGCTCACTTTGCCAAAAAACGCTCCCAGAACTGCTGTTGCACCTTTTCGGTATCCATAGCGCTCCTGCTTCGCCTTTATGCAGCATAATAGTTGACACTTTAGTAACCTCACAGCGTTTTTCAATTTAGGTCTCCATCCAATGGGATAGGGAAAGAGCCATCGGCTCTTTAAATCAGAAAACCATGTTGTGAATTGACTCAGCCTCTTTGAGGAAGGCGCTGAATGTCCAAGTCAAATAAAGAAATCGTTGTCGGGCAACTGGATCGTCAGCTAACTCAACCAATGCCTTGTCATGCAATGCCTTTAGTTGGGCAACAACCCTTGGAGACCAGATTTCGCGGAACAATTCTGCAGGTATGCGCCCTGCATCCCCCAAGTGGCGGCGAAGCCTCCATTCACCAGCTTCCCAAAGGTTGCACTCCAACTGAATAAACTCACGCACGGTATCACTTGCTTTGCCAAAGAGCCTCCGGCACATCTCATCCAGCACTGCATCCACATCCAAATCAGGGTTCCATAGCACTTTCATCCAAACATAAAGTGTTGGAGCTGTCGTAGTCCAGTCGCTCGCAATGCCACCATTGATGAATGTTCCAGCAATGATGTCCTTAACAGCTTGATACCAGTCGCGCACGATGTGTGGATATTGGAATGGGGCATATGTCCAGCCACTACCTCGGTCGGAATAATCCCAAGTGGTGATAGGTAGCGTGCACTTTGATCTCCAAGCACGCAGGTTCTCAATAGCAGCCTTCCATGCACGAGGCATAGTTCTCAGAGCCATTGGGTAGCCAGTCATGCAAACTTGGACTACAAGGTTGTCAGGGAAGTCAATCTCCTTTGGGCACTCTTGGTAGTTCCAATAGGGAAGGTAAATCACCTTTTTATCAGGCCAACGATGTTTTACAGCCTCGCACATGCGCTTAACAAACAAACCCACAAGCAATGATGCACCACCTTTTGCTATCGTTTCTCGGCAGGCAGAACAATGACAGCTCACTGGATAATCAGCAGGAGAAACAGTCACGCATGTGGAAGTGACCCAAGAAGCTACCCTCTCATCGCCACCTTTGTCCCAAACTCGTTCGCAACCTTCAAGAAGAAACTCCAGTGTCTTTGGCGAACTGTAACACAACATGCTCCAATTTCGGCTACCATCCTCTTTGAGTGCAAACATTTCCTTGTGTTCCTCAAGCCACTTCTCACCGCGTGTCCAGAGGCGCTGAGGCTCGTGAACCTTGATCTTGTAAGGCCAACTGCACCCAGCGCGCACAAGTGGCAAATAACTCGCCATCGGAATCTCTTTAACATCTTCAGGGATTGCGCCTGAAGGAAAGGGAAGTGGTTCCTTGTCAAACCAGCGTGCCTTTGTTGGGAGCTTCCATCCATACGAAGGGTGAAACTCCCGTTGGCGAAAGACAGGTTGATCGCTGTAATGCACTGGTGGAATGGTGAGCGATGAAGACCGAATAATGCTTCGTCCACCAACCTCAGCAGGCCAATACCATCGCACGCCAACAAACCTCTCCAAGAAATCAGCAACAGCCCACGCTGTCCCCTCATTGCTCCAATGTGCCCATGGCGAACTCCCGGAAGGCAATGCCTGTTTACTGCCCACAAGGTAAACCCGGTTCTTGGCTGTCTTAACCACAAAACCTTCAACCGGGATCTCCTTAGCATCAATGCCAGCCTCGCGTGTCTCCTCACACTCACCAATTACGATGGCGGGTTGGTCAGCAGGTGGAAGCTCACTGACCACCTTAAGTTTCGCACCGGTGCTCAATTGAATGACATCTATTAGCTCATCAATCAACCGCTTAAGCGTCGCGCTTGGATTTTGCTCAGCTACATAGACTACTGCTTTTGCCTGCCCGTTGCGCACTATCTCAACTGGTGGATGTGCAGGCGCGTTCTTCCATGTCACGGGTGGTAAGTCAGGTGGTTTCAGGTCAAGAGCTTGCACTTGTGTGTAGACTACCATCAAAGAGGCTACCCATAGGGACACGAATACAATCCTTTGGATCTGCCAACGAGCTTTTAACATCCAAGTTGCGACAACATATTTTGCTCCCTTGCCACCTCCACCAAATTCGGGGAACTGAAGCAGATAAAAGCATGCAACCATACTACACCACCTCATAGCTTTGTTTTGGGAGTTACACAGTTGACTGCCAATTCCCTCCTTCATCAGACTATGGCACAAAATCCCACTTCAAGTATAATTGAACACACTCCCAATCCAGAGAAAATTGCAACGAGCTATATGTGCTAACTGGAGTGTTTCAATAACCTCAAACTGCTTTTTAGATTCTTTAGCAAACCCTGCCCTCATTGATGAACTGTTAACTTCACTCCAACACCTCTTCCACGCAACTGTGGGCGATACATGATTTGCGCAACTGGTGGGAGTGCAGTTTGAGTGCCCTCTATTTCTGGTCTTAGCAAATAACTGAAGTGATGTGTCCCTTTCGGCATGTAGGTCATGAAGAGAGCCATCCTGTCATCATGGATTTCGGTTTTCGTCCACCAGTCGCTTGGCAACCCTTCCACTTTAGCTGGGACTCCAATCACATACTGGACAACTTCCCAACCAGATGGCAATGGGTCTTCAACCATGACATATTCCAAGTTCTGTTTCGCTGTAATTGTCAACTGCACGGCAACATCTGTCCCAATGCGAACTTCGCTTCCCAAAGGTATCCATTTGCCCCTCTTGTCTTTAACGAGATAGCGACGTTGCACCGTCAGTAAATTGCCTTCAGCTCTGTTCATGCCCTTCGTTACGAAACCACGAAGAAGCACAGTGTAGTAAACACGACCAATCCCCATTTTCTGGATGGTCACCTTGTTTTCACCAACCGAGGCAGGGACTGTCAAAACTATCTCCCCTTGTGGAATATGCTCCGTCGTTATATGCTGCTCATGGACGATATCACCATTCACAAAGACTTTCAGTGAATAATTGGCTTGGAATTCACGGAAGCGGGTGATGTAATCAGTCAAAGCTAACAAAGCCACTGCTGTGCTCTTAGTTGAATACCAGAAGTTGCCTGTGCGTTTAAGCATTAACCACAAAACAGCACCTGTAACTTTCGGATCGTTTGGCTTAAGGCTTAGCAGTGCCTTTAGCGCATACGCTGTCGCCTCTACATCGCTTTCACCAAGCCTGCACCAAGTCCCTTCCCAAAAACAATATCTGTCAACAAACCGGGCTTGCTTTTCCAAAGCATTGAGGCTTTGTTGCGCCAAGGTTTTTTCATCCAATCGTGATAAGGCGATGGTAAGAACAGCATGCGCCATTGGAGGTAAAGCCGATTTGCTGGAAGCCTTAACGATGGTTTGGGCAATCTTTCGCATCTCAATTTCTGAGCCTGCCAACTTGCCCCACGCCGCCTTTGCTTCAGTGAGGGCAAACAGCATGTAAGCCTTCAAAGGCGGTGTGTTTTCTGAACGAATCAATCTCCATAACGCTTCAATGCCTCTTTGTATACACTTTTGGTCAACATCAAAGCCCATTTGTTGTGCCAAAGCCAGCCCATAGACAACATATGCGGTCATGAACCTGTGAGTTATGTCTCCCTTAAACCAACCCCAGCCACCATCGTAGTTCTGCTCATCGTAGATTCTGATCAAACACTCACGCACCATCTTAGGGACTTCACGTTCCAGCTTCTCGTTTCGCATCCCCAGCTCCTTCAGGATGTTGAGGACAACAATGTTTGGGACAAACTGCCCCATGATTTGCTCAATTCACCCGTAAGGGTAGCCAACGAGGTATTCCAAACTCCCAAGCATCGGTCCGATAAGTGATGGCGACAAGCGAATCTCTAAGTAACTTGCAGGAAGGATTGCGTCTTCGGGGAGACGGAGGGTCAAAGTGGCTGTTGTATCCGTAATACCTGACTTTGATTGAACTACTTCCACACCTTTAGGCTTAACGGGCACAGATAACTCCAATGCGTCTGTCAAACCACTTTCGGAGGCTACGGCAGCAGTAAAAGTTGCCTTGCCCCTAAACGAAGCTTCAGGGACGTAAACCCACCAAGTAAATGTGTGAGTGCTGTGAGGCGGAATGACTGCTGTTTGCTCAGGCGCTTCTTGAGTTGCAAGTGCTAATTTACTCGCCGTCACAAAGACCAAAGTGTGTAGCAAGCCATTGGGCGTTGGTGAATTGTTAGCGAAATTCCAACCCCCTACATTCCTCGCTGCGAACCTTCTTAAGATGTGTTGGTATTTCATTACTCTCAATGCCACATAACTTGATGAAACTATTGCGCCCTTCGCCTTCAACCCAACGCTAACCTTCTGTGGTTCGTCAGTGTTGTTGTGGACGACTGTGAGGATTTTCGCAACATCATGTTGGGTAAAGAAGCGCGGGAGTTGTAAACGGACAAGGATTGGCTTAGTGACGCGAATTTTTTGAATTGTGCTTCCAACCTGTGATTGCAAAGTTATTGCTCGAACCGTTGCGCGCCACGTTGTTAAGTTGTCGGGCAATGGAACTTCTACAGTTGCTTCTCCGTTCTCGTCCGTGACTACAAATGGATGCCAAAAAGCAGTATCTTCAAATCGGCGACGGACTTCTTCTTCGCTGATTTTTTGGAACGCGCCCGCTGGAATAAGCCCATATCGTGCCTTCTCCTTCCCCACAACAATATCTCTTTTCACCACCACACTTTCCCAACTTGTCTCAACCAAGTTAGGTCGCCAACCAAAGAAGTATTCGCGTATGTCTGGTGTGCGATCGGCTCTCATCGCGAAAATAGCCTCATCAACCAACGCAAAAGATAACTCAGCACTAACTGGTTTGCCTTCAGCATCTCTCGTAACTATACGGTAGCGAACTTTCTCGCGAGGTTGATAGATAGGTTTTTCGGTAGTTACTTCCACACGCAAAAATTTCTCGCGGGCTGGAACAACGATTGATTTGTGAGCGCTAATGAACCTGCCTTCAAACACATAACCAACACGCAAGTAACTTACGGGTCGCATTTTCTTTGTGATTGGCAATTCAAAAATGGATGACTGATGGTGAAGCGGTATCACAAAAGCCTCAAGTATGTCATCACCCTCAACGGTAACAAGCGCCCATACGCCTTTGCGGTTGCTGTTGATGAGCACTTTCGCCACTTCGCCGATGCGGTAAGTCTTTTTGTCGCAGACAAGTTCCAAAGTTGGGTAGGAGTAGTCAAAATCTCCCTCAGCGCAAACCCAAACCCACACCGCACCAGATGTTAAGTTACCTCGTTCGTCACGACCCCAGCAAGCAATGCGATAGTAACCTGCTTTTTGCAACTTGAAAGTCGCATTTGCTGTGCCGTCAGCATCGGTCGTCACCTGTTGTCGCTCAACCTCTATTCTTTCGTAGCGCTTTGCCTTCCTGTTCCATCTCTCACTTTCAAGAGCCAGATAAAGTTTTACCGAAACCGGTCGCCTTTCAAAATCACCCGTTTTGATTTTCACTTTCGCAATTTCGCCAACACGATAAGCATATCTGTCAGTTGCCAGCGCAATTTGGAAAGATGCCCTAAACACCGAACACGATGCTGACCCTGAAACTGTCCTGTTGCTTTGGTCGGTTACTTCACAACGGATGAAGTAACGCATGTCATAGTTAGTGCTTCGTTTATGGGCAGTTGGAACGGTAAATTTAACAGTTCCGTCCTTGCCTAACTTGGTGGTGCTGCGCATGATGAACTCGCCGTAGTATGGAGGTGTCTCATACCAAGTCTCAAACTCTTCGGCGAAGGGAGACCACCAAATCGGTGAAGCACTGACGATATATGTGACCTTGCCTTCAGCAACTGGCGCACCAAAGAAATAATTTGCTTTGACGCTAACATGAATTTGCTCGCCTTTGATGTAGTAGGGTTTATCAACCGTGACCTTGACTTCAAATTCTGGCTTGCGATACTTAGCGACTTCAAAGTGGGCGAAATGTGTCTCACCGTCAATCGTTGCGATAATGCCATATTGCCCCAAAGGGGTTGCCTCAGGCAAATCCACCTCACCTGCAAAACTGCCATAGCGATTTGTTGTTAGCGTCAACCTGGCTATTTCAGTATCTTCAGGGTTGCGGACAACAACCCGAACTTGCTTATCAGCCACAGTTAAATATTCTCCATCCTCAAACTTTCGCACGATGCCTTTGAAGTAAACTTTTTGTTTCGGACGGTAAACTGGTCGGTCGGTGTAGATGTAAACAGTGTAGCGTTCTCGTGTCTCTGACCAAACTTCCGTTGTAGCGATGCTTCCATCAGGAGCAGTTGCAATAACTGTTACATCTTCAAGTTTGTAATCCACCAACGCTAATCCTTTCTTGTCCGTTTTGCCTTGTGCGATGAGTTTCCGTTTCTCATCAAACAGCCTGACGGAGCATCCACCAATAGGCTTACCAGTTTCTGCATCTGCGGTGAAGACCAAAACTCGTGTTGGCGATTTCTTAGCGACCAAAAGCACTCGTGTGACATTGATGGTGCGGTCTTCCCTCACCTTGCCTGCTATCATCTCCAACTTATAAACACCAACTTGTAGTAGCGGGACTTTTATGAGCGTCTTGTATTCTTTTGGTTTTCGTGTAAAGGTTTTGCTCCAGACCAGTTCTTGCACTGCTTTTTGTCCCATCAACACTTCCTCAAAATTTTTCACGCGATAAACTCGGAGTGTTGCGGTTCTTCTTCCATCCCACCAAAGTTCAACAGGGACGGAAGGCGAAGGGACTACTTGGTATGGGGCGTATATCCACTGCCCATTTGAAAACGATGGTAACAAAACCATGCAAAGGAGCAAAGTCAACCAACTGTATCGCCACATAAAATCCACCTCCCAACCTAACGACCTTTGTGATGCACTATCGTTCATCGCTGTTAAAAATTTTGTCCTATCCCCTACCCCGAAAGGAAGGAGTGGACGAAAGAGACCCTCCACCTTATTGCTTTCATCAACCACATTTCAAAGTTTTCGTTTTTGCTCAAACCCGCCTTTCGCATTGCCCACTCCAAACGAACCAAAGGGTCTTTCCCTTCGTAGGGCAATACTACACCAACTTTCTCACCTCGCCTTACAACCAAGCCATGCTCAGGGCTCAAAGCATAGATGTTGTCCAATGGTGTTAACTTTTGGACGACAGTAATGCTGACGATAAGGCGGGACAACTCATTTACCTTCAGAGGGCGAAAACGCTTATCACGGCAGGCATGAATAGATGCTCGGATAATTTCATCAGCCAATGAACGCTGTGTAGGAAATAAAGTCCCTCTACAACCTCGCAAGGTGAGAGTGCCGTTTCTTTCCTTTGTCTCAATTGTGACAAAACAACCTGCTCGGATGCGGATGTTGGTGTTGGTTGGCTTAGGTAAATCAGCACCTTTGTCTTTGACAGTTGCTACGATAGCACTGTAGGCAAGTTGAGCAAGCTGATTTTGGACTTTTCTGTCATGTAACTTTTCCCAGTCACCTTCTTCAGCGTGCCTCAAATTTGTGCTCAACAGCACCAACATAAGACACAGCTTTGCATGACTCATTTCTCTATTTCCTCCAGCGCATGGTCAAACAGCGATGCCCTCAGTAACAACCTAATAGCACGTAAGGTAGCAGAGAAGTGTAGCAAGGACTTTTGTAAAGCCCTGCATGAGAGGCTTCAGCAGATTGATGCAAAACAACCATCACGATATTAGCGCTTCGGTATCGGTTACACTTAAACTGCCCATAGGTCAACGCAAACTAAACGAATGCTAAAATGCAACTTAGCACATGATGTGGGAGGTGCTACGCTATGTGCAGTGAAGGCATAGTTGATTACTCGTGTGCGAAAAGGCGTGGACAAAGGTTATCGCCTACTCTGGTATTGCTTCTCTTCATTATCGCGAAGCTGTTTGAATTTTCGCACGGGTTAGCGTTTGCAACACAACAAAGCTCAACACAAACTGCAGGTAAGGACATAACGTGCTTGTTTGATGATGAGGCTTTCAAAGAGCGCATAAAGAAGAAACTCCCACTGCTCTTCCAAATCGCTGAGGAGCGCTCGTCAAGGGCTGGCAAAATAGGCATGGAAGTAGGCACGCTCAGGGAGCAGATACTTATAGCGATGCTGATTTACAAATTCGGGCGAAAGGCTGTTGATGTGAACACTCCGCCAAACTATCCAGAAGTAGATGTGATGCTCTTTGGGAAACCAATTTCAATCAAGACAGTCACTGTGAGGTCAAATGCGACACCCACTTTAAAGCTCGTCTGGACCGTTGACTGGCTCAAGGTGGAAGAGTTTGTGAGAGGCTATGAGCCACGCTCTGATATGCTTCTTGTCATCATAAGGTGGGGTGGCTATGGTGGTCTGTTCGCTATACCATTGAGTGCACAGAAGGATGTCTTCAACAAGATGGGTAAAGAGAGCTATCTCAAGCTGCCTCAAAAGGGGACGAACCCGAGAGGCATTGAAATTTCAAAGGAGGCTCTCTCAGCATTGCTGAAGCACCATGAAACGCGCTCTGTTGAAATATTTTGGGAGCGCAAGAAGGGAACAGAAGAGCTTGAGCCATATTCACAATGGCTGGCATATTGGGCTGAGGAGTGAGAACTTAAAGCGGGTGAGTAGGAGACATGGACGAACGGACTTTGAAGCTGCTTGAATTTGACAAAATTGTTGAAATGCTACAACTGCATGCACGCACAACATTCGGTCGTGAGCTTGTAGCATCACTGAAGCCCTTTACCAATTTTGAGGAGGTAAAGAGGAAGCTTAAGGATACGAGCGATGTGAGAAGGTGGCTTGAAAAACATGGCGTGCCACCGATTGGCTCAGTTAGGGATGTGAGGGCAGAAATTGAGAAAGCCTCTTCTGGCATAATGCTTGATACAAGCGAATTGCTTAAGATAGCAAGCGCCCTCTCAGCTGCGTGGGAGGTAAAAACACAACTTGAAAGGAGCAACGAGTTGCCCGAGTGCTTGCAGAGGCTGTCAAGCCAGATCTCGGATTTAAGATGGCTCTCAGAATCCATACGGAGGGCAATTGATGAAAACGGAAATGTAGTTGATGATGCGTCACCGAGACTGCGTCGTATAAGGGCTTCAATACGCTCCACAAGGGATAGCCTAATGCGAAAACTGCAGTCAATCCTCTCCGACAAAGATATCCAAGCTGCTCTGCAAGAACCAATAGTGACTGTGCGGAATGGCAGATATTGCATCCCAGTGAAGGCTTCAAGGAGACAAAGCGTCAAGGGCATCGTGCATGATAAGTCATCTTCTGGGCTAACGCTTTTCGTTGAGCCAGAGGAAATCGTAGAGTTGGGCAACCAACTTCGGGAGCTTCAACTTGACGAGGAAAGAGAGGTTAAACACATACTGCGTAGCTTAACCGATGCTTTCATCAACTCAATAGAGGAGGTCAAGATAACGCTCAACGCGATAGCTCACATTGACTGTCTATTCTCGCTCGCTGAGTTTTCGCTCTCCCTCAAATGTGTTGAACCAGAGGTAAGCCCGGATGGCGCAACGAAGCTACTTGGTGCTCGCCACCCATTGCTTGGTGAGAGGGCAGTCCCGATTGATGTCGCTATTGGTGGTGATTTTGATGTTCTGGTCATAACTGGTCCAAACATGGGTGGCAAAACCGTGACATTAAAGACGATAGGGCTTTTGACGCTCATGGCGCAAGCTGGCATGCACATACCTGCGAAAGAGGGCTCACGCATAAGAGTGTTTGAGAAGGTTTTCGCTGACATCGGTGAGGAACAAAGCATAGAACAAAACATCAGCACATTCTCATCCCACATACTGAACATCATCAAGATGCTGAAACACGCCGATGAAAGAACACTCGTGCTTATTGATGAGATTGGGGCAGGCACAGATCCAGAGGAAGGAGCTGCGCTCGCTAAGGCGATACTGCTCAAGTTCCACGAAATGGGAGCAAAGGTTGTATGCACAACACACATCGGTGAACTAAAAGCTTTCTCATACACCCACCAAAGGTTTATGAACGCCTCAATGGGGTTTAACATGGAGAAGTTACAGCCCACTTACAAGCTCATCATGGGTTTCCCTGGCAGGAGCTATGCTCTTACTGTAGCAAGCCAACTTGGGATGCCGAGCGAAGTGATTGAGAAGGCAATGCAGTTGCGCCGTTCAATTTCTGTTGAGTGGGAGGAAGCTCTCAAAACACTTGAAGCACAGAAGAGAGAAATGCAAAAGATGATGGAGGAGGTTGAACATGAACGTTCCAACCTACAGCAGTTGATTCAACGTTACAACATGGAGCTTGAAGAACTTCGCGAGGAGAAAGAACGCATCTTGGAACAGGCTCGTAAAGAAGCAACGGAGATGCTAAACAAGGTGAGCGAGGAAGCCGAGAGGATATTGGCTGACATGCGAAGACAAACAAGAGAAAGTGTAGTTACAGAAAGATTGCGCAGGCGTTTGCACAAACTCAAGCAAGAGATCATGCCGAAGACAGGCGATGCGATTCAGCCTTCGGAACTCCCGAAGGTTGGCGAAAAGGTGTTTGTGCCTAAAGCGCAAGTTTATGGAGTGGTCATCAAAGTGAAGGAAGAAACAAAAGAGGTGCTCGTTGAAGCTAATGGTATTCGCATCTGGCTTCCAGCAAGCGACATCCAAAAGGTTGCAGAAGAAAGCACGGTTGAAAAGACATATCTCCCATCTGGGTTGAGGTTGCGCAAGTTCGCCTCAATCCCAAAGGAGATAAACATCATCGGTAAGACAGTAGATGAGGCTCTACCGATGGTGGATAAGTTCCTTGATGACGCAGTTCTTGCTGGACATGAAGTGGTGCGCATAATACACGGTAAAGGGACAGGCAAACTCCGTCAAGCTATACATGAGTTTTTGAGCAAGCACTTACATGTAGAGTCGTTTGGATTCGCACCACTTAACGAAGGTGGTTCTGGCACAACAGTTGTTAGGTTGAAGAAGCTGTAGAAGCGCAACGATGAAGGGTGAAACGGGTAATGAAAGGGAATCCGTGGTTTCACCTTGCACTTTTGTTTATAGCCATATGCATAGTCAGCGCAAGCCAAAAGGAAGCAAATGACAAACCCATTGTGCAGTTATCGGTCAAACTCCCGTGGAGAGTGGAAGCGATAGAAAAGTTGCGTGACTTGGTTGAATCCACTGAGAAGCTGTTAGAAAAAGTTACAGTTGAACTAAGCCTTGAAGACGGCTTGAAGGAGGTAGAGGGAATTGATGTAGCGCTTGAGCGACTGAGCCAATTTATATCGGTTGCAAGGCATAACGGGTTTGCCATAGCTGTGAGCGTTGACTTGGACAACATCCCAAAGCTTTCTGGGGTTGATCTGCCAACTCGTTCACTCGTCGTATCGGGGAAAGCATCAGAAGAGCCATCACTGTTTGCGCCTCATGCTGTTCAAGCTTATGCTACGGTTTTCAAATTGCTCTCAAGGCGCCTAAAGGGGCAGGTTAATGCACTCACGCTGCGGATACCACAACTTGACCCTCAACCTTTAAAGGGCAACGAGATTGGTTGGCATATGCCTTACGACCTCTGGTGTGGAGATAGGTTCGCGAAGATCGCTTTCAGGGATTATGTGAGGAGCAAGTATGTGGCGCTCTCAGCTTTGAGAGAAGCATGGGGAGTGAGTGTTGAGCGATGGGAGGATGTTGTTTATCCGATGCAGCGGAGTGATGAGGATTGGGTGAACTTGCCCGCTGGCATGCGTCGCCATTGGCTTGACTTCGTCAGCTGGTATTGTGAAGCAGTAAACAGCTTCATTAGTGAGCTTGCAAGACAAGCAAGGAAAGCCTTTCCACAGGTAATGCTCACATTTGAATTACCTTTGAAAGCAACACCGCTGACTGGGTGGCAGTTGAGCACACTCGTGCGTGAAGCCCCAATTGATACCAACACATCCTTTAGGGTGGACGCAGATGCGCCTTTGCTCTGTTTGGCATTACTTTCAAAGGCTTGCGAGTTCTACAAAGTTAAAGTTGCTTGCAATGTGCACCTCGGTGATAAGAAGGCAAAAAGAGGTAGCCTTATGCTTCAAGGTAACAACGCTATTGGCTTTCAAGCGTTTGCTGTAGCACTCCTTCAACCAGAAGCATTGGCACTAACCGTTGATGAGGTGCCAAGGTTGCTGCGCATGTTTGAGGACGGTGAATTGCTCATCCCACGCAAGCATTTGACGGATGTTGCGGTGCTTTTACCAACTACTTCAATTTTGCTTTCCCCACAAACGCTTTTAGAGTTCGGTGAGCGCTTAAGCACTATTGTTGATGCAGTGCCCTGCGATTTGATTGACGAGATTCTACTACTTAATGGCGCATGCGAGGACTACCGCTTGCTTATTGCGCCTGCCGGGAGTATCTTTTGCCATGCTTCGTTAGAGAAGATGATGAGTTGGGTTGAAAGGGGTGGCATTCTCCTCATCGGATCAAATGAGGTGTGGACAGATGTAAGTGGCAAATGTGAGATCGCAAAAAGAATCGGAATTGAGCATCGGGGTGATGATGCACAACTCATACAGCTTATAAAGCTTCTTTCTGGCTTTAAGCGTGTTGCCGATGTCCCGCTTGAAGTCATGAAGGACGTATACGCAGGTTTGATTAAGCGTTTGGGGAATGGGTTTATCGTGTGGTTTCCAATTGGTGAGTTAAAAGAGAGTCCAAAAGCTTTTACGCTCGTTGCATCCGATCTGGCATTTGATATTTCAAAGTGTGCAAGCGTTGCAGGGCGTGCCATCTCACCGTTTCACACATGGCAACCGATAGCAAAGCTCTCAGAAATTGATGACATCCTTTTCCTCTGGCACGATGGAGTTGTTACACTTTTTAACGCCTCTACACAAATGCAAACTATTACTATGCAAACACGCGTGGGAGATGTAAAGCGAACATTGGCACCATACGAAGCATCCTTTGTATCTGTGCGTAGTAGCAACAATCCATAAACGGGAGTGGAGGTGAAAGGGCGATGGGAAACGGTATAGGCGTGTGTGTTGTTGGTTATGGTATGGGTAAGTTTCACTGCGATGCAATAAAGCAAGTTGATGGCTTGAACCTCGTGGCTGTTTGCGAGATAGACGAAGCTAAGCTCAAAAGGGCAGTTGAGGAACAAGGTGTAAAGGGATACTCAAAGCTGTCAGATGCCCTTAAGGACGATGAAGTTGAACTTGTTGTGCTCGTCACACCGCATGACACCCATGCACCATTATCGCTGCAAGTAATGAATGCTGGCAGGCATTGCATTGTTGAGAAGGTAATGTGTTTGAATGTAAAGGAAGCCGACAGAATGATTGAGGCAAGCCAACGGAATGGTGTTTTGCTTTCCGTCTTTCAAAACAGGCGTTGGGACAGCGACTACCTGACAATCAAACGGATATGCGAACTTGGCTTAATAGGCGAGCCGTTTGAGTTCCAATCCTTCGTTGGCGGTTATGGCAAGCCGGGTGGATGGCGTTCCATGAGGAAGCATGGAGGTGGAATGGTTTACGATTGGGGTGCACACTTGGTTGATCAAGCACTACAAATTGTGAAGGCTAATGTTGAGTGGGTTTTTGCCGAGATGCATTACAAGCATTGGGATGTTGAGGTTGAAACGCATTCTCAGATTTGGATACGCTTTGAGAACGGTGTGCTGTTTAACATTGAGCTTTCAAACCTGTCACGCATACCAAGACCAAGGTGGCGTGTGCTCGGGACGAGGGGCACAATTGTGAAAGAATCGTTTGACCCAAATGAGAAGGCGAAGGTGCACACAACCATAGACAATGTCACAGTTGAAATACTCTTTGAGAGCGTAAGAGGCGATTGGATTGACTACTACCGAAACATAGCTGATGTTCTATTGAGAGGCGCTGAGCTCATCGTTAAGCCAGAGGAGACAAGGGAAGTCGTGCGCGTTATAGAGGCTGCACATAAATCAGCCATAACACAAAAGCCAGTGAGGCTTCAAAAGTAATCTCACAATGCCGTAAGAGCGCTTGGTCCAAAAACTCTGCCCAAGTGATTACAAGTTCGCTTTGGTGCGGTAAAATAAGATACGGCAATACTGAACCTTCCGAAACGATAAAGTGGGGGCGAATTGGGCTCGACGCTGAAAGCCGAGGTGTTGGCTGCGAGCCGGGTGGGCGCGAGTCCCGTTAACAACGCGCAAACTTACAAATGCCGAGCCTGTTGCTTTGGCTGCCTAATTGACGGCAGCACGTCCTGCTGACGCTCGCCGGTGGCGTTGGACAGGGCGTCAGATAGCCGGCTGCGCAGCGGTGAGAGCCAGCATAGCCGCTGCTAAGACAGATGCTGGCTTGCTCGCTTGGTATTCCGCTCGCCGAAGACCAAGCGAGGAGAGGTAAAAGGCGAGATACGCTCGTAGACGCCAACACTGAGGTTTCAGCGGACGCGGGTTCGATTCCCGCCGCCTCCACCAAATCCTTCGCAGTAGCTCGTAATAGTAGGCTGGTTGAAAGGGCACGCAGAAGGAAAAGGTGCAAAGAAGTGCAGCTCCAAATAAAGCAATACCAACCTAAACCCACACGCATACCTTCAAAGTGCTTCCTCACCTTAATGCTCCTCATGCTGATTGCGGGAAGAGAAATCAAATGTGAGGCGCAAATGCGTCTCTTTGTCCTCGGTAAGGATGCAGGATGGCTTCTATGCAAGTTTGTTGATGACGAGGTTCTTATCCCCTATGGCGAGTGGCTTAAGGAAGTCGCAAAAGATGTTGAGGAGGTAAAGGGTAACGCCCTAAGGATAAAGTGCCATGATGGGAAATGCATTGAACTGCGTCCATTTTCCACTGAAGCAGTTGTTGAGGAGAAAAGTGTAAAGCTACAGTATCCACCTGAGTTGAAGGATGGAAAACTATACCTGCCAATCAGGTCGCTTTGTGAGTTGCTCAACTTTGGTTTCACTTACGATAGCAAAACAGGGGTTGGTTACATTTGTGCACTGCTATCGTCGGTTGATATAAAGCAATCAGGTGCTGGGTGGCTTCTTGATGTTTCGCTAAGCTCAAATGTTTCTTACAACATTGAGAGGCTAAGCGCACCTGAACGAATTTACATTGATGCCCACCACTGCCTCATCATCCCCACAAAATACGGTGAAGTAATAGGCAGGCATGGTTCAATAGCTCGTGTGCGCATCGGGCAGTATTCGTCATCGCCACCAATAGCAAGGGTAGTGGTAGACACAGATGGAAGACTTGCATGGGACGATAAAACAGAGAAAGACGAAAACGGGAAAGCAAACAAGATAAGGATCTTGATACATGATGCGTTGGCTTCGGAAGCTTCAAAAGGAAAGGTAAACGCTGTAAAGCTTGAGAAGCTTGATGGGCGTGTTAAGGGCTTAATAACGGCTGAAGGTGCTTTCAGGTGGCGCACATTTACATTGAGTGATCCATACAGGGTTGTTGTTGACTTCCGAAATTGCGAGCTCATGATTCAACCCGGATCTTGTGAGATACCCAAAAACGATATAGTCAAAGAGGTGAGGGTTGGGACACCCGAGGTTGACGGTGAAATTGTAACGAGGGTTGTCTTTGAGCTATTCAAGCCGGTGCGATACAGGGTCATTGATAAGCGTGCCGATGGACTTGTTTCCGTTGAATTTGGTGGGAGCCGACTTGCAAATGCAACAATAGTTCTTGACCCCGGTCATGGTGGGCACGACCCGGGCGCTATGAGCCCACCATCAATGTTTGTGAAGCGCCTCATTGAAAAGGAATTAACGCTTGACATAGCCACAAAGCTACAAAGGTTGCTCACGAGCGCAGGAGTGAATGTCATTATGACTCGCTCGGGCGATTACTACGTCTCTCTACAAGACAGGGTAAACTTGGCTAACAGTGTAAATGCAACTGCTTTCATCAGCATCCATATCAACTCTTATCCAATACAAGGTGGAAAGAGGGGCACAGAGACTTACTACTTTACTCCTCAAAGTGAACGGCTCGCAGCAATAATACATAGGCACATGATCTCCACCTTGCAACTCCCAGACAACGGTATCAGAAGGAGGGGCTTCTTCGTGTTACGCAACACAACAATACCAGCTGTGCTTGTTGAGGTCTGCTACATAAACCACCCTTCCGATGGAGCGCTTCTCATGGATGAGCAGTTCCGTGAGAGGGTAGCAACTGCTATATTCAATGGGATTAACGAATACCTTAGTCAGTTCTAACATCCATCCTCATCTTTTGTTGCCTCAGTTTGCAAACTCCTCAACCAACTTCATCGCCATGTGAACCCATTCCCACATCCTTTGCGGTTGCTTGCGACATGTGTGAAGATCCTTCATGAGGATTTCAACGACACATCCTCTTGCCTTCTCAAGCATCTCCCTGAGTTTCCTTTCGGCGAGCTTTATGTCCCATTGCTCAATACTGAATATGCTTGGGTTAGGCTTCAGCGACATGATATAATCTTTGCCCAAGCTCTCCGCAGCCTTCTCAACATCAGCCCATGGGCTTATGCTTACTCGCCTAAGGTTCGGTATCCAACGCTTGATTATCTCAAGCTTATTATGCAATGGCTCACAACAACCGTAACTGCTAAGCCCAAAACGTGAAAGGAACTTGCTTTCGTAGCGGAGGGCAAATTCCTCATGCATCGCTGGTGAGACATCGGCGAATATCTGAGTTGTGGCGTGTCCCCATTGGTCTTTTGTGCGCACATGCACACCGTCAAAGTCTGGTTGCGGGAGCTCGTCTGTCACTCCAAGCCCTCCGGGACCTATGTTGACTGGACCGTTGTTAAGTGATAGCAAGCCAAGCTTTTCGTATTGCTCCAAAAGACATAAGTGCCATTGTGTCATCCTTTCAAGCCAACCATGTAGCCATTCTGGGCGCTCAATCATGTCAATGAATGTGTTCTCAACACCACGCCATTGAATGAACTCATCAATGATCGCAAACCAATGCGAATACACACCGCGCTTCTCAACCGTCAATATGCCATCATAGATCTCACAAAGGCGCTCATAGTTTCTCTCCGTCTCTTCCCAATCAACAGTTACTTCGGGCATCTTTAACATAGTTGGGTCATCTTTCTCGCTTATGACGGGGTTGAACCGAGCTGCACCAAATTCATGCTGAGGACGATCAATATTCGGTGTTATGCCACGACTGCTCACCCTTATGGTTATCGGGCAATAAACCTTCGCTTCATAAACATGGTCGTCGGGCATATGCTCAAAGTGATACAGCATCCTCCTTAACATCCATTCTTGGCTTCGAGCAAACTCATCTTCGCACTCCAATTTGATTTCGTCCTTGTTCTCATGCCATGTGTCGTTTAGAAGCAAAACCATCGGGCGGATAGGCTTAAGTTTGTTCAGGCAACGCCATAGCTCCATCTTCTCCTGCTGTATCGGCAAGGAGGCTATCTCGGCAAGCCTCTTTGCAAGCTCTCTTAAAACCGCTTTGTCACGCTCAGGTATCGCCATCTTCACCACCCTTCGACAAAAGCGCTATCATCTTAGTTGGTTAAGGCTTCTTCATATTATTATGTTTCCTCTGCTACAAGGGGGAATGTTTATCGTGGTTCGTAGTGGCATAGGTGAGAGGGTAAAACGCATTGATGCGCTCGCTATGGTTACAGGACAGGCAAAGTATGGCGCTGATGTGCATCTCCCTGGTATGCTTCACGGGAAGATACTCCGTAGCCCATTCGCACATGCACGCATATTGCGCATTGATATATCCAAAGCGCTACAAGTGGAAGGCGTTAGAGCTGTTGTTACAGCAAAGGATACTCCAAACAATGGCTTGTTTGCGAGTGACTATATCCGCTTCCATGGTCAAAAGATAGCAGCAGTAGCAGCTGATAGTGTTTATGCAGCAAACAAAGCTGTGGAGGCGATTGAGGTTGAGTATGAGCTTCTGCCAGCTGTTACAGATGTTCGTGAGGCTATAAAGCCAGATGCACCTTGCGCTTTCCTTGGAGGCGAGTTCAAGGATGTTTGTGACATTGACGGCAAGCCATTGAGAAACATCTCGCAATACCGAGAGTTTATAAGTGGCGATGTGGATGAAATGATGCGTCTATCAGATGTTGTTGTTGAGGGTGAATTTTATGTCCCATCGGTGCACCAGTGTTACCTTGAGCCAAATGCATCTGTCGCATGCCCAATAGATGGAGGTAAGCGCATTGTCATATGGACAAGCACTCAAGGTCACTTCCAAGTCCGTTCTCTTACTGCTCGTATGCTGGGCATACCGCTCCACAGAATAAAAGTCATTCCAACTTTCATTGGTGGTGGTTTTGGTGGTAGAAACACGCAAGTTTATACTGAGCCAGTTGCAGCACTCCTCGCTTTGAAGACAGGAAAGCCAGTTCAAGTTGTTGATGATTACAGTGAAGTCCTTCTTGATTCTCATCCAGCACCAGCATGCTATGCGAGAGCTCGTTTGGGTGCAAAGCGTGACGGGACTTTGATGGCTCTTGATGCACAGGTTTTCTGGGATGGCGGTGTGAGTGGTTATATGGGCGCATCCATAAGGTTGCGCGGTCTATACCGATTAAAGAGCTACCGAATACGCTCATACGGAGTGTTCACAAACAGACCGGCACCGGGGGCATACAGAGCACCAGATGCACCACAAATGGCTTTCGTGCGTGAATCGCTTATGGACATGCTCGCACAAGAACTCAGTGTTGACCCATGGGAGTTGCGTATGAAGAACGCTGTGCAAGAAGGAGATGTATCAATTGATGGCGTGCCTCTTCCCAAAATCGGATTCAAGGAAACTTTGCAAGCACTCGTAGATTACGCTTCAAAGAAAAGCGAACTTTCAACGGCTGCAATATTAACTGCTTCGCCAACAGCCAAGCTCAATGGTGTAAAGCCGAAGGAGGAAGTGCTGAAGAAACTTGGTTATGGCAACTGGCGTGTCGGTAGGGGGTTGGCGTGCGGTGAATGGGTAAACTATTCTGGTTACTCAAGCGCAACAATTATGCTAAACGAGAATGGCACATTACAAGTCATCACTGGCTCCTGCGATGTCACTGGGACTAACACGCTGTTTGCTCAAATCGTGTCGCAAGAGCTCAATGTGCCAATTGAGAAAGTGACAGTGACAGTTGGTGATACAGATTCTGTTCCATGGCATCACCAAACCGGTGGTAGCCGTGTAGCATACACAACTGGCATGGCAGTGCTAAAAGCAGCTGAACAACTTCGTGAGAAGATGCTACAGATCGGTGCGAAGATACTCGGTGTTGAGCCATCTCAGGTTGAGTTAGGTGAGGAATGCATCCAGCTAAAGGGGAACCAGAATCAGAGGGTTAGCTACATTGAGCTTGGGAGGGCTTGCATAGCGGAATATGGACCACTGTATGGTTCATACAGTGTTGCATGGCTTCCAACACGCCCTGCATATGCGGTTGCCCTCGCTGAAGTGGCAGTTGATCTTGATACTGGAAGGGTTAAAGTGCTTCGCTACATAGCTGCACAGGATGTTGGGAAAGCGCTCAACCCACTCGCAATTGAAGGACAAATAGAAGGTGCTGTGGTTCAAGGTGTTGGTTGGGCAACAATGGAAGGCTACAAATACACACCAGACGGCAGGATCGCAAACCAAACACTTGCAGATTACCTCCTGCCAACAAGTGTAGATGCGCCTCATGTAGAGCCAGTGATAGTTGAGGTGCCAAACCCAGATGGACCTTATGGTGCAAAAGGTGTTGGTGAACCATCAATCATTCCAACACTTGCAGCAATCGCAAACGCTGTTGCAGATGCCATCGGGAAACGAATAACTACTCTCCCACTCACACCAGAGAGAGTCCTCTCGGTCATCTTACAGTGAGCTTTTTCAAATCTTGTTTGCTCACACGAACTGGCGAAGGTATTTCAACCCTTTTATCAATCCTTCCTCTCTTGGCAGTGACGCATCTTCGTGCTCAATGCTCAAGACACCATCATAGCCATTACTGCGTAGGATGCCAATCAATTGTCCCCAATCAATCACACCAAAACCTGGTATGACATAACGCCACCAACCGTGCTCTTGATTCCCGATGTATCTTCGCCTGTGCCAGAGTATCATCGTGTCCTTTGCATGGACATGAAATATGCGGTCAGCAAACTTCTCAGCTGCATACAAGTAGTCAATGTCCTGCCAGACAAGATGTGATGGATCAAAGTTTAAGCCGATGTTGTCGTAATTGACAACCTCAAAGAAGCGATCCCAATGCAAAAGTGTTTGCAGGTTTGTCGCATACCAGTTTTCAAGCGCTATCTTTATACCCTTTTCAGCGGCGTGCTCACAGAGTCTTCTAAACGCTTTTGGAGCATCTTCCTCAATTGTCTGCAGCTTCGTTTTGTTTGGCATTGGCATGCCAGCAAGGGTGCACACAACTTCAACACCAAGTATGGCTGCAGCATCTATCATCTTGTGCAAAGAGGACAAGAAACGCCTCCTCTCAGTTTGGTCTGGCGCAAGCGTATTTCCATACATTGCCAGAGCCGAAATAGTTAACCCAGCTGACTCAATGAGCTGTTTTATCTTTCCACCACCTGTGCGTAGCACCTGCTGTGCATCAATATGTCCTGAACCAACCCCACATAAAACCTCAAGCGCTTTGAAACCTGCTTTGCTCGCGAATTCAACGACACGCTCAAATGGCTCGTTGCGAAATGGAGCAGTGTAAAAGCCGATCAACATTTTTCATCCACCTCCAGTTGCTGTTTCTGTGCTACTGTAGTTGACAGCGTTATAGCGATTCAAAATCGTCTTTAGCGACATACACATTGTAACCAATTTGCCAAGCGCTGCTCACCAAGGCTTGCATATTTCATCAATTGCCTCAAGAACCTCTTCGAGCGTGATTGCGCTCATGCATTTGTAATCGTTACACCTGTAATCATGCCCTAAGCGTAAGCACGGAACACAGGGGAGCTTACTTTGCACTATACGATGTGCTTCACCTATTGGACGCCATTGCACTGGGTTAGTTGGTCCGTGCAATGCAACCGTTGGTCTACCAAGCGCTGCTGCAAGGTGCATGATGCCGGTGTTTGGACAAAGGACGAAATTTGCCATGCTCACCAACGCGACAAGTTGCGCAAAAGATGTTCTACCAACAAAGAACGCAACACTACTTGATTCAGCGATTCTGAAGACACGTTTAGCAATTTCAACATCATCGCCTCCACCCGTCAGGACAATGAAAACGCCTCTGTCACATAGGATGCGCACTACTTGCGCATATCGTTCTACAACCCATGTCCTCGGTTCACCACCAGAACCGCAACCTGGGTGGACAATCGCCAGCGGTTGTGAATCGCCTTTCCATCCGTAAGCTAACAACATACGGCGCATAGCTTCAACTTCGTCTTGCCTTGGACTAATGCAACCAACGAAGCCTTTCAAACTTTCCATGACTATGTCCTCACCGAGGAAGAGTGAAGCAAGTTGCGCAAAAGATACGAGTGTGTGTTGTGTAAAACTGTAGGTGACCGAATGAGTATACAGCGAGTTTCGGAACTGTGCTGCTGTAGAGAAGCCATAGCGCATCGGAGCTCCGCAAAGGTAAGAAATGAGGCTGCTGAAACGCATCCACTGCTCAAAATCAATAACCACACGAAAGCGCTCACGGCGTAGATTCAGGATCGTTTTTACAAGTTCAAGTGGGCGGGAAAAGCTCGTAGCAAAATCAATGTAATAAATCGCTCCGTTAGAAAGCTGGAGGTAGCTCACGACTTCCTTCATTGCCCTTGAAGTGAGGAAGTAAATGCGCAGGTTGCTACGCCGCTTAATTCCATCAACTACGGGTTTCATGAGGATGATGTCTCCCATCCCAGCAAACTTTATGAGAAGTAGCTTATCGGAGACATCTTCAAAAGTTACCCAATGCTTCACAGGCTTAAGGACGCACAGGAGCAATATCCCGACGTAGCGGTCAATTTGGCGAGCTACAGCGCTTTTGCGCATTCTTAGTTTATGTGCCCCCACATCGCAAAGCTAACTCAAGTGCTTTAGAGACGATCAATATGCTTGCTTGTGAAAGAAGACCTCAAATGCTGTCTTGATGAGTATCTTGAGGTCAAGTAACAACGACCAGTTCTCAACATAGTAAAGGTCGTATTTTGTTCGCTCCTCTATTGAGCAGTTACCGCGAAGCCCGTTGACTTGAGCCCACCCTGTTATGCCTGATTTCACTCTATGGCGTTCCATATACCTTGGGATGTGCTCTGCGAACTGCTCAACGAAGTATGGGCGTTCTGGTCTTGGTCCGACAAGCGACATATCCCCTTTGAGGACATTGAAAAGTTGAGGTAGCTCATCTAAGCTTAATCGCCTTAGCACCCTCCCAACAGGTGTGCAACGAGGGTCATTCGGCTTAGCCCAAACTGGACCTGTTTCATCTTCAGCCCCTTCATACATCGTGCGGAACTTAAGCATAACAAAAACTTTGCCATCTTGCCCAACTCTCTCCTGACGATAGAGGACAGGACCTTTTGATGTGAGCTTTATGAGCAAAGCAATTATGAGCATGGGGAGCGAAAAGAGGACGAGGAGAAAAAGGGAAAGGAAGATATCCATGATGCGCTTCACGAATGCCCCCCATGTGCGCAGTGGTAGCCTTGCTACAATCACCGACGGCATGCCCGCTAATTCCTCAAACTGACCGCGCCTTTTTATCACATCAACGAGACTAAGCATCAACCGAACATTTATCCTTTTCCCGTCAGCCCAATTGAGGAGTTGGAGAAGCACATCTTCGTTGAGCGAACCAGCTTGCACAATGACTTCATCAAACTCACCCATGCTTGAAAGATGCTTTATCAATTCATCAGCACTAACAAAGCCATCTCCCTTTGATTGCTCACCGAGTTCAAGCGTCCCGACCACTTTGCAGTTTTTTTCCAGCTCGCAAATTTGCTTTGCGAACTGGTTTGCGTCAGAACCAATAACAACAACTCTAACAAGCCCAATCCCTGCACGGTTAAGCATGCGTTCTACAGCCCTCATGCAAACCCTACCAAAACTGATTAAGAGGGTCGTGAACGCCTCAGCCATGATGAAAACGAGCCGTGATAACCATTGGTAACGCAGCAGTGTTGCGAGCGTCCCAACGATGGCACTCGCAAGGAGACCGCATATCAAGACACTGTAAAATTCATCAACTGCATAACGATCGCGATGCCTCTTGTAAAGACCAACCATATTCAAGCAAATCAACCACGCTATGACATGAAGCATGATAAAGCCAGCATGGATGCCGATCGGTGGTATGCCAAGATGTGGTGGAAACCATTTAGACACCGCCCAAAAGAAGCGCATGTGGTAAGCGAGCACGAAACCGATCAAAGCCATTAACGCATCTTGCAGGAGCAAGATGAATGGCATAAGCGAGTAGAATCGTAGCCTCCGCAAGAAATGCATATACTGTCACCTCACAAAACTATTTACCGCTATTCAAACCTTGATTGCAAACACTTCTATGCTATTGCCTATTTGCCACTTGAACACCGCGCTTACCAGCAGAGCCACAGCCCAATAGGCAATACGAAGCGCATCAAAGAACCGTCTACCATAGATGTTCGGGACGCCCGGTCTCACTTCAAGTATCTTGAAGCCCATTTCAGTTAAGCCTTCGGTGAGCGAGCGAACTGTGAAATGATTGATGTGATTATGCGAATCAAGCCCTATGAAGTGTTTTCTCTTTGTTGCCCTCAGGAGGAGAGTTTTAATCCAGTGGAATTTGAAATTTGGGACGCGCAAGACGAGCAACCCACCATGTCGCAATATTCGTCTCACTTCCCTCAAAGTCTTCGCTGGTTCAGCGATGTGTTCAAGCACATCAATTAGCGTGACCACATCAAAGCTTTCATCATTGAATTTGGCTTCCTCAAGTGTTCCGATGTGGACACTTAACCCCATGCGAGTGCGCGCGTATCTTGCTGCAGGTTCACTTATCTCAACACCGACAACTTTATATCCAGCTTGTCTTGCCATGCTCGCGAAGTGACCGAAGGAGCATCCAACATCAACAAGTTCACCTTGCGCCCTATAATGCATTATGCGTGAGAGCAAACGCCTATGTAGCCATGGGCGAGCCGAAGAAAGCACTACCTCCCAGTGACGCTCATCGGAGAACTGTTCTGTGTAGTATCTTCGGATAGCTTCAAGTGTCGGTATCACGAGCGCATAGGCTATCCCACAGTTCACACATGCAACAACGGGAACACCCTCATCAATGATGAGGAAGCGTTTCTCTTTAAATCCACACCAAGGACAGGATGTCCTCATCACTTTACCTTCACAAGCTTGTAAACCGACATCTCCCCTTTCCGAACCTTTATCAACATCCACTTTGAAAGCTCCTCCTTCCCTGAGCGTTTTAGGAGTAGCAGTTCAATGAGCTCATCCCAGTCCGCAATGTAACTTATGCCTTCGGAGACGATGTAATTTAGCATCCTCTTTTCAAGCATTGCTGAGAGTGCTTTGCCGTTAACGACTCCGTCAAGGTTTATCACAGTGCGCTCAGAGAGGTAACTTGAAGTGCCAGATTGAAACATACCTATGCGCGCATCTTTTGGGGTGTGTTTCTTGAGCCAAAGCGCTACATTCAAATACTCCTCAAATCCACAAAACGACTCGGAGCGCAAGTAAGCACAACCAATGCAAAGCTGCATGAGTTGGCTCACTACGATTATTCCAATTGCTGTTTGCGCCACACACCTGCACTGCTTGAAACGCTCTAACAGACACCTGTATAATGCCTCGGCACAAAAAGCACCGACAAGGACACCAACAGGGATTACGGGGAAGAAGTATCGTGGGAAGAACCACCAACCAAATTGATAAAGCGAGTAAGCTAAGAACAACGAAACGATGTGAAAGAGCCAGAACCAAAGCTTGCGCATCTCTTTAAGCATCGGCATGAGGTGCTCAAAATATCCAAAGCGATAAAGCAATACGATGAGCAAGATGGACATAACCAAAAGCGAAGCTAAGAAACCATGCGCACTTACTGCACCAACAAGTTCAACAAGTTTTGAGGACAGATACCTCCACTGCTTAACTCTTAAGAGCGTTGAAAGTGCTTGTGAAAACGAATAGCTTATCACACGCCAACTTATACCTTCGTCGAGGGCACCAATATACGCCATTGAAAGGAATCTGATAGCCATGCCACTCTCTGGGATAACCTTCCCTGTCGTTGCAATGCCGTAAATTAGCCACGGCAAAAGTGTGAGCACGACAATAGCAGAAATGAAAACGCCTGAGACAATACGAGAGACTAATTTTTGTGATGCATTGCGCACTCGTGCACCAGTTCCATTTGAGCTCAAGGTGTGAGCTACTATAGCTGCCAGCACAAATGGTAAACCATCAACCCTGCTCAAAATGGTCAGACCAAGCACGAACCCGAAAAGGATTTGCATACCGATTTTTCCAAACTTACTTTCACACAGCGTTCCATGATTTTGTGTTGAGCTAACGAGAAGAAGTGCAGCCAAAGTGAGCATGAAGACATAAAGCCCTGTCTCCATGCCGTTCATGGACTGCTTTAATACCGTCGGTGACGTCATCCAAAAGAAGGTTGCAAGGAGACCAACACGTTCACTCCAAACCTTCCTTGCGAGAAGGAAAAGCAAGAGCCCGTTGAGCGTGCTGATCAATGCGAGCAAAGTCATCGCTATGTTTATTGCGGTTTCCTTCGGTGCACCAAGAGCATAGATTGGCACGAGGATGAAAGCCCAAAGTGGTTGGAAGCCGTTGGTCATATGAATGCCATCTGTGGTTGGACCTTTACCAGTGGCAATGTTATAAGAGATGCTCGCATAATAACAGGCATCATCACCGAAAGCACCAGTGCTTATCAACCTCTCCCACGGTTGCCATGCTATTGCAAGCCTTATTGAGAGACCGAAGATGAGCATTAAAACTAACAACCTTATCAGGCTACTCACCCTCACCGCTTCTGCCCTTTCAAAACAACCTCAGTTGCCCATCGCTTTCACCTTGCTGGTGTTTCATTCTTGCATGCATGTGAGCACGACGCAGTGGCTCGGGAATACGGTAACCCGTGCAGCACTTGAGCACAAGCTCAATGGCTGTCTTCAAACTCACTTTATGCCCAACCGAAACAAAAACAGGTTGGACACCCTTTTTTGTTCTTAGCGTCGCACCTATAACCTCACCATCCTTTGGATCTATGATTGGCGTCCACATGCCAACCTCATCTGAAGGCTCACTCCAATTCCCATAAAGTATGCTTTTTGCACACCCTATTGATGGTATGTCCAAGATAACACCCATCTGTGATGCTAACCCGACTTTCCTTTGGTGCGCTTTCCCCTGCGCATCCCAAAGTATGAAGTCTGGTTCTATCCTCACCTTCTCAAAGGCACTTAGCACAGCTGGACCTTCCCTGAAGGCAAGCAAGCCGGGAATATACGGGAATGAAACTTCAACCTCAGCGCTAACGCACTCCTTTTCAATCAGTGTTGGAAATTCAAGCACGCAAACAACGGCTCTCATCTTCCCATCAGATGTTTGATGGACATCAACACCAGCTACATACCTCGCCTTTGATGGAAGGTCTGGTATGACATCCTCGTCAATGACTTGAAGCGCAAGGAGGCGTTGTATTTCAATTGCTTCTTCTGGCGTTACATCCCACCTGTGTGGGCAACTAAGCCTCATTACCTTCACCCCCAATGAAACGGGCAAGCAAATTCAAATTATGTTAGCACACCCAACATAGCTGACTATGCGAAGCCAGTTGCTATCGCCCGTTTGCTCATAAACGCGGCGCATGTATTCCTCAAGCGCCCTTCGTAGCTTCCTTGGGGAATGAACATCATGTAAAAGTAGTGTCCCAATTTGGACT
>Ga0197143_1000220_pt1 | contig 67672 bp, 64 predicted proteins | sample GBS70_MetaG_FD_148603 | JGI IMG/M metagenome (GOLD analysis project Ga0197143, IMG submission 148603) | Sediment microbial communities from Great Boiling Springs, Gerlach, Nevada, United States - GBS 70_MetaG | ecosystem: Environmental > Aquatic > Thermal springs > Hot (42-90C) > Sediment...
TGGAGTAATAAAGGTGAGGGGCCTCACTACTATCAGCGCGATCCCCATTCATGACTTAGATTCACTTGTTTCAGAGTAAATAGTCTCTCGAGGTGAAAGTGAACTCCTATGAGCCCTCTACAGTGTAGCGTATTGAAGCGGTCCCTTATGGTAAAGTTTTTATATTGAGAATGAACTTCAGGGAGGTGTGCAGCTTGAGGAGGGATCGAGAAACTTCTTAACTGCTCGAGATCCCTGAGACTCTATCCATCCGAGTCTGGGAGGTGTCCCCTTTGGTCAAAGTCATAATGCCGGATGGAACTATCGTGGACGCTGAAGAGGGGAAGAGGATCTTAGATGTAGTACCTAAGGGCGTCGGACTAATAGCAGAAGCATCAGGGAGACTCTTGGACCTCTCGACTGTGATTAATGAGGATTTAGGTGAGATAAGAGTTCTTGACTTCAATAGGAGGGAGGGGAGAGAGGCTTATTGGCACACTACATCTCATATATTAGCTCAAGCTGTCAAAAGGCTCTTTAAAGAAGCTAAGCTCGGAATAGGGCCTCCTATAGAGGAGGGCTTCTACTACGAGTTCGATCTAGGTGGTAAGACGTTCTCTCAGGAGGACTTAGAGCTGATAGAGGGGGAGATGAGGAGGATAGTCGAGGAGGATATTGAGATAGTGAGGGAGGAGATGAGGAGGGAAGATGCTATAGCTCTCTTCAGGGAAGCGGGAGAGCTATATAAAGTGGAGCTCTTGGAGGAGATAGAGGAGCCAATAGTATCGATATACAGGCAGGGAGAGTTCTTCGATCTCTGCAGAGGCCCTCATCTACCTTCAACCGGTTATGTTAAATACATGAAGTTGCTTCAGGTCTCCTCATCTTACTGGAGAGGGGATGAGAGGAACCCGGTGATGCAGAGAGTCTACGGGATATCCTTCCCCTCGAAGGAGATGCTAGATGAGTTCTTAGTGAGGAGGGAGGAGATAAGGAAGAGGGATCATAGGGTCTTAGGGCCTCAGCTCGATCTTTTCTCGATGCCATCTGAGATAATAGGCCCCGGCCTCATCTTGTGGCATCCTAAGGGCGCTAGAGCTAGGCGTATCATAGAGGAATTCTTAGTGAGGGTCCACTTGAGCAGGGGTTACGAGCTCGTCTACTCCCCCCACATAGCTTACAGCACTCTCTGGAAGATCTCTGGGCACTTGAATTACTACAGAGACTATATGTACGTCTTCGAGAAGGAGGGGATAGAGCACGCTGTAAAGCCTATGAACTGCCCCTTCCACATACTGATCTATAACTCGAAGAGGAGGAGCTACAGAGAGCTTCCATTGAGGTTATTCGAGCTTGGAACAGTATATAGGTTCGAGAAATCAGGCGTACTTCATGGCTTGCTCAGAGCGAGGGGGTTCACTCAAGATGATGCTCACATATTCACTACTAAGGAGGACCTGGAGGATGAAGTAGTAGGGCTCATAGATCTCAATGAGTACTTGATGAGGTCCTTCGGTTTCGAGGAACTCAAAGTGGAGATATCCACTTGGGATCCGAGGAGGAGATCTGATTACATGGGCTCTGATGAGGATTGGTCGGCTGCTCAATCATCTTTAGAGGGCGCTCTGAGGAGGAAGGGATATAGATACGAGATAATGGAGGGGGAAGCGGCATTTTACGGCCCTAAGATAGATATGAAGCTCGTAGATTCCATAGGGAGGGAGTGGCAACTCAGCACGATACAGATAGACTTCAACCTCCCGAGGAGGTTCGATCTCAAGTACGTGAGAGCTGATGGGAGCGAGGAGCATATCGTGATGATACACAGAGCCCTATTGGGATCTATAGAGAGGTTCTTCGGGATACTCCTGGAGCACTACTCTGGGAACTTCCCCTTGTGGATGGCTCCGATTCAGCTAAGGGTCTTGCCAGTCTCCCAAGCCCAAGAGGAGAGAGCTGAGGAGCTTCTATCTCTCCTCATATCTAAGGGTGTGAGAGCAGATATAAGGAAAGCGGATTCGACTCTCAGCTACAGGATAAGGGAGAGCGAGCTGGAGAAAATACCTATAGTCGCGATAATAGGTGATAAGGAGATGAAGACAGGCGAGATCTCAGTGAGGGTCAAGGGGAAGGGGAACTTGGGGAGCATGAGTTTAGATGATTTCTTCATGACCTTCGGTAAGGAGTTACTCCCCCCTGATATGAGGTAACATTTTTTATTTCTCCTTGGGCTATCCACATATGAAACAGAGAGCCACGCTCCTGGGTGTTTTAGCGATAATAGTCCCCCTATCCTCAATATTCCTCTCGATATACCTCTCACCATGGTTCAGGTGGGAGGAGAATGCGTTAAGCGATCTAGGACACGCTTTAAGGAGTGGAGTAGCTCCTATCTTCAACATAGGCCTCGTGACGGGGGGTCTCCTCTTCATGATCTTCTCGATACTATACATGCACGGGAAGTATCCCCTCACATCGAAGCTCATGATAATAGCGTCCTACTCCCTTATACTTATAGGGACTTTCGATGAAGTCTATGGGTTCCTCCATTTCTTAGTGAGCTTGATCTTCTTCATAGTGCTCGCGTTCGCAGCTCTCGCTTTCAGTTATGAATCTAAGAAGAGCTACCCTATCTCAGTGACTCTGATAATAGGGATCTCCTGGGCCTTGAATATGTCAGGCATATGGGAGTGCGGTGCTGCTGTACCGGAGATGATATCAGTGCTCGCCTCCTTAGTGTGGTTCATCGATGCCCTGAGGGATGTGAGGAGAGGTTGGGGTTGAGTGACTTCTATTACTAAATTTTAATGATCTCATCAATAAATTCTAAAAAGCTTACGATAAGTAGTTCATTAAGTCATCGATAGGAAAGCTTATATAGAGTTCATGATGGGGATACATGATCTCATGACAAGAGCAATATCGATCCTCTTCTTGCTCCTCCTCATTCCCTATATTCCTGGGATCGCCTCCCAGGTAGATCTCAACTCGATGGAAGATCCTCTCGGCCCCGCTATGCCAGTTCAAGTGATATCGCCTGTTGCCGATGCCACCATAAACGAGAGCTCCCCCAATAGTAATTACGGGAGGGACCCGGATCTCTTCGTCGGGACGTATTGCGCTCCTGCGGGACAAGGCACATGCACGGATAAAAACCTAGAAACTGTTATGCGCTTTTCCGCTTCAATAATTGTACCCTCTGGGCACACTCTCTCATCCGCAAAGCTCAGGCTCTACGTCTCGAAGATCCCCCCCGGAGTAAGCGATGTTGAAACTTACCTCATATTAGCAGTTTACCCCCTCACTCTCATCGAGATCCCCGAGTCCTCCGTCACCTGGAGGACCCATGGGGACTTTGACAAAATCAATTTGGATGAAATCAATTCTGTGATGGATTTGAAGACCATAGTCTACTCAGAGAGGGGATTAGAGCGTGCTAGAGAACGCGGATATGCTGATGCGATCATCCAACCATATGGTATCTATTCGAAGGGCGTAGTAGTTAGGGAGGGGGGCTTCATCGAGTTCGATGTCACTCCTTACATCAGGCAGATCATCGAGATGGGGGTAGCATACCAGGGCTTCCTCATCAAGATGGTCCGAGGGAATGTATATTCATACGTAGGGCCCCCTCACAATAATATAGCGTTCTACTCTAAGGACTCGAGCCCTCCCCATTTAGACTGGCGTCCCTCCCTTCGAATGACTTACGCTCCCCTCTTCTCCCTCTCAGTATCGCCTACCTTCCAGCAAGTGACCCAAGGAGGGGTCGCTAAGTTCGCGGTATCGATAAATAGGGCTAGGGGCTTCTCGGATCCCGTGAGCCTGACGGTAGGTCCTCCTCCCCCGAGCTCTAGAGTAGAGCTCATATATGAAGTTCCGGAGATCGTAATGATAACTACGAGCTCCTCAACGCCACCGGGTGATTACTCCATATACATAGAGGGATCTGGGGGAGGACTCACGTACAGGACTTATGTCACACTCAGGGTCCTCAAGTTCGCTGTACCTACGACACTGATAACTATACCTCCCCCGACTACGACAGGGACGACTAGTCCTTTCATCGGGACTGAGAGCACGACAACTACAACTACACCTCCCCCGACTACGACAGGGACGACTTCAACTGTTACTGAAAGCACGACGGGAGTTGGGACAACGAGGAGAGAACCGACTTTCGTGATGGACGTCCTCGATACACCTGTCGACATCAGAGCCGGTGAGCAGAGCTCCTTCAGGGTGACTATATCCGGTTTCTACGGCTTCTCAGATGACGTGACTCTGACGGCATCGAACTTACCTCAGGGGGTATCGATAACTAGCGATACCGACAGGATCCCACCGAATTCCACAGTGAGGATGACCCTCTCAGCATCACCATCAGCCTCCCCCGGGACTTACACAATCACGATAATCGCCTCTGGAGGTGGGCTGAGGAGGAGCTCTACCTTCAGCTTGAAAGTCCTAGAGGCCTCAAAGACTCAGGAAGCTACTTCAATGACTCAATCAACTTCAGAGAATCGAACAGTCCTCGAGACTAAGAGAGATTTCTCAATTAAGGTTTTCCCTGAGAGCCTCTCGATAAATACCGGTTCATCTGGCTCAGTCGCTGTGACTGTCAATTGGCTTCAGGGGAATGGGACAGTTGGGCTCAACGTCACAGGCCTCCCACCGGACGCTAGAGCTGAGTTCAACCCACCCTCCCTGAGCGAGGGGACTTCCTCCTTAGTCATAAGAGCTGGATCGACTCAGGGCACTTTCACGGTAATCGTGACTGGTAGCTCAGGGGGTATAACGAGATCGAGCACCTTCCAACTTCAAATAACAGGAGGGGAATCTAGATGCCTTATAGCGACAGCAGCTTACGGTTCGGAGCTCGCCCATCAGGTCTCCTTCCTGAGGAAATTCAGGGATGAGGTCGTGATGTCGACTTACTCTGGGTCAAGGTTCCTATTCGCTTTCAACTCATTCTACTATTCATGGAGCCCTGAGGTCTCCGAAATAGTGAGATCTAACTCATTGATAGCTGAACTCACTAGGTACTCGCTCTCACCTCTCTTAGCTACGTTGAGCTTCGGGACTGAAGTGCAGAAGTTAGGTCATGGGGAGCTCTCCATCATATTGATGGGGATTCTAGTCAGTATAATTCTAGGTTCCATTTACCTAGCACCCCTAAGCATAATGATCCCCCTCTTGCATAAGCCTCTGAGTAAGAGGGTTCCGAAAGCAGTGATCTTGACGAGGATCTCATCAGTCCTATATCTACTCCTCGGTCTATATGCATATTCCGATATCATTACCATTATCTTCAGCTCTCTCCTCGTACTGAGCGGTCTCATCTTGATCCCATGCTGTCTATCGACGATCGATCTCAGGAAATTGATCAAGCACTTACTCGATAAATCTCTTTAAACATAAGATCCCATACACTTTTTGGACTTTTTTAATGATTAACGCTTTCCGTTATCTTATCACAGGTTTATGGGGTTATGGATAATAGTATTTAAGAGACCTACCGCAACTTAGGATGAAGAAACTTGAGAGCTATCGCAAAGACTCATGATACGAGTGCGTGATATCAAAATAAGCAATCCTCGGGAGATCTCGATTAAGGCTTAAATCTTTATTCTAGAGTATGTGTTATGCTCATCAGGAGAGTTGAGGTATATACTGTCGAGCTCCCCTACAAGAAGCCCTTCACTATATCCATGGGCACTTCTTACAGCAGCACAGATGTCGTAGTTAAGATAATAGATGACGAGGGTAATGTAGGTTGGGGGGAAGCATCCCCGTCGAGGAGAGTGACTGGGGAGAGCGAGGACACAATATTATCGGCGATGAGCGTCCTAGCTCCTCAAATAATCAATGAGGATCCGCTCAATGTCGAGGAGATCGAGAGGAAGATATCTGGAGCTATCCTCGGAAATACAGCTGCAAAATTAGCTCTTGAAATGGCCGCCTTCGACTTGAAGGGGAAGATACTTGGTGTGAGACTCAGAGATCTTCTGGGAGGCTACAAAGATAGAGTTGAGACTGACTTCACTATAGGCATAATGTCGCCTGAGGAGATGGCCTCTGATGCTTTAAGATACGTTGAGATGGGTTTCAGGATATTGAAGCTCAAAGTCGGTCTCGATGTCGAGGAGGATTTAGCTAGAGTCAGAGCTGTCAGGGATGCTGTTGGCAAAGACATAAGGATAAGGATAGATGCTAATCAAGGATGGAGTGTCAAGCAAGCTAAAAAGGCCCTCTCATCTATGGAGAGATACGATGTGGAGCTCGCTGAACAACCAGTGAAGTGGTACGATTATGAGGGGATGGCTGAGCTGACTAGAGAGAGCCCGATCCCAATAATGGCGGATGAATCCGTCCATTCTGCTAGAGATGCTCTCTTAGTTGCGAATATGAGAGCCGCTGATTACATAAACATAAAGTTGACTAAAGCTGGAGGCCTCTTAGAGGCGAGGAGGATAGCCGCGATAAGCGAAGCAGCTGGAATACCGAATATGATAGGTTGTATGATGGAGGGAGGGGTAAGCATAACTGCAGCAGTTCACTTCGCTACAGCTACTAGGAATGTCGTTACAACTGACTTAGATTCCGATATATCTTTGAAGGAGGACTTCGTTGAGGGAGGGGCTAAATGTGAGAACGGCTTCAGGATATTGCCGGAAGGCGCGGGTTTAGGGAACTTGAGAGTTAAAGAAGGGATGCTGAAGCTTTGGAAAGTTTTCGAAGAAGGGAAGGAGGTATCTACACCTCTGTAGGGAGAGATTATGATAGACGCTTACTACCCATCCATATTCAAATGCAAGCCTTCGTTCCCTATAGTAGTCGATAGGGGCTTCAAAGCTGAGATATGGACGAAGGATGGGAGGAGGTTCCTGGACTTCAGCGGTGCAGCTACCTCATTGGGTCAAGCTCATCCTAAGGTAGTCGAGAGCGTTAAGGAGCATGTGGATAAAATAACAGGATTCTCAGGCCTATTAGCTCCAACCGAGCCCTTCCTTAAGTTAGGTGAGGAACTGAGATCTATAGTGCCTGTTAAGGAAGCTTCAATAGCTTACGCTACTACGGGAAGTGAGGCGAGTGATTTCGCGATCCAGTTAGCTAAATACGTCACGAAGAGGAGCGTCATCCTCTCATTTTTCGGGGCTTATCATGGCCTGACTGGCTACGCTTTGATGTCATCGCCAACGGAGGGGATGAGGAGAGTGGCCCCGAGGGCTAGCGATACTTTATATGCGCCCTATCCCAACTGCCTCCCCTGCAGGATGAGATCCCTCCCGTGTGATGAGTGCATAGATCTATCGATCTCTTTCATAGAGGAGGAGATAATCGGGAGGGCTGTTGAACCCGAGGACCTCGCAGCTATAATCGTAGAACCATTACAATCACATGGGGGCATAATATTTCCACTAGCGAGATTCTTCCAAGAGCTGAGGAGAATATCGAACGAGACTGGGGCTCTCCTGATAGTGGATGAAGTCTATACTGGTTTCGGGAGGACAGGGAAGTGGTTCGGGATCGAGCATCATGACGTCGAGCCCGATGTGGTTGTAATGGGTAAGGGGATGGGAGGAGGCCTCCCTATAGCTGCGGTAGCTTTCAGAGGGGGTCTCTTAGAGGACTGGTATCTCTGCAGTGGCGGTAGCCTTGGGACCTTCGCGGGGCACTATCTATCAGCAGTCGCCTCTCTAGCGACTATAGAGGCCATAAGGGAGGAGAATCTGATCGAGAACGCTAGGGAGAGGGGAGAACAGTTAAGCTCTTCCCTGAGGGAGTTCGTCGAGAGGTACGACTTCTTGATTGATTCAAGAGGAACGGGTTGTGTTCAGGGGGTAGAGTTCTATAAGAAGGGCAAACCATCTAAGAAAATAGCTGAGATGATGAAATGGGCTTTATTCGATAGAGGACTCCTCGCTGTTCTGGTTGGGAGGTATCATAACGTGATCAAATTGACCCCGCCTATAACGATAACTAAGGAGCAGATGGATGAAGCCATAAGGATAATTGAAGATTCCCTGAGGGAGGTAGAAAATCGGGTCACGGATTAGAAGAGATAGCTTATGAGGATGACCAACAGTACCATTATTATGATCATCAATATGATGAGCCATTAGAAGACTATTAGGAGAGTGAGATAATCCTTCAAACTCAATCTAACTTCTTGCGCATAGCTCAAGGTCAGCTCAACTCTCTCCAAAGATAGCATGCTACATAACAGCCTCTTGAGACCTCCTCAACTTGAGGCTCCTCCGTACCTGCATATTTCCTTACATAGGGGCACCCCGTGTGGAACCTGCATCCTAGCGGAGGATTCGTTGAGTTAGATATTTTTCCGATGAGGATGAGCTTCTTCCTGGATTAGTTAACTTAGGTTTTTTTTAGGGAATTAAGAGAGAAATAATTCTTAAGAGAGAAATAATTCTAATACTCGCTCCTACGACTCTCCAAAGGATCTCAAAGGGTAAGATTTAAGAGCCTATGTTCAATCTTCCCCTCATGCCCGAGATCTGGGAGTGCGTGGGAAATACTCCTCTCGTTGAGGTAGATGGTATCTTATTCAAGCTCGAGTACCTGAATCCAGGAGGCAGCCATAAGGACAGGATGGCCGTCTCAATGCTCTTGGATCTAATAGATAGGAAGGGTAAGGGCGGAGCTATAGTAGAAGCCACGAGCGGATGCACTGGAGTTTCTCTCTCCCTCCACGGTAGGGCCATGGGATTCGATGTCTATATAGCTGTTAAGGAGGACTCCAGCCCTATCAAAGTCGCTCTAATGAGGAGCTTAGGCGCTAAAGTTTACACGTGCCCCAACGTCCCCCCTGAGGACCCGAGGAGCATAAAATCAGTAGCCGAGAGGATAGCTGAGGAGAAGGGAGCTACTTTCTTGATGCAGGATTCGAATCCAGCTAACCCTAAGGGACAGGAGAGGATGGGAGAGGAGATATTGGAGAGCGTCAAGAGAGTAGATGTTTTCGTGATGGGAGTAGGGACAGGAGGTACGATAACTGGTGTTGGGAAACTCCTTAAGAGGGAATTCGGGACTAGGATAATAGCCGTTACCTCTAAAGGCTCAGAATTAGCTAGAAAATTCGGCCTCTCTAGTGAGTTCGAGGGGGAGGTAGAGGGTTACGACTCCTATCACATCCCCGAGAACCTCGATCTTAGCTTAGTGGATGAAGTCTATGAGGTCAGTAGGGCTGAAGCTATTGAGTGGGCCTCTGAGCTCTTGAAGAAGGGGGTCATGGGGGGTATGTCGACAGGCGCTCACTATCTAGCTAGTTTATACGCTAAGAGGAAGTACGGAGGGACTGTAGTGACTGTAGCTGCGGATAGCGTCCTCTTCCATCCCCCGATACTGAATGCTTCAGGGGGAATTGAAGCTTATCGGCTCCCCTTTTAAGTGAGTAATGTTATACAAAATTATGAAGAGAGCGATATTGCTAGCGGCCTTTTTGGCGATCCTCTTACTAGCTGGCTACCTCATATACCCCTCTCTTTTCGAGAGGCAGTCTCAACAAATGCTTAAGCCTCAATATATGCCTGAGATGACTACAGCAGCGAGTTTGACGGGGGAAGCTCTCCCAAGTAAGGAAGCTATTTCAATACCTTCAGGAAGGAATGTGACTGTGAGCGCTTATCTGAAGCTTCAGGTGAGCGATGTGAATTCAGCTCAATCTAAGCTATCTCAGATAGCTCTAAAGTATGATGGTTATGTCCAGAGCTCCTCGATATACGAGGGCGGAGGTTACGTAACACTCAGGATACCGGCGGAGAGGCTCGAAGATGCTTTGAAAGATATAAGATCGCTTGGCAAAGTTGAGATCGAGCAGAAGAATGTGGAAGATGTGACAGAGCAGGTATTAGACGTTGAAACGAGATTGAAGAGCCTTAAAGCTACTGAAAGTAGGCTAATGGATCTCTTGAATAAAGCTGAGAGTGTCAAAGATATAATAGAGATAGAGGATAAGCTATCTCAAGTGAGGCAGCAGATAGAATGGTTAGAAGCGATGAGGAGGAACTTACAGACGATGATAAATTACGCGACTGTGAACGTGGAGTTGAAGAAGGAAGGCTACGTACCTCCTGAGGAGGACCTCTTAGCTAAAATCTGGGAGGACTCTAGGAAGGCCTTAATAGGGTCTATTTACATAGTGGTCGTGGGAGCTTCCTTCCTAGCGATCCCCCTCCTGTTGCTCGCATCCATATACTTCGCTTATAGGCTGAGGAAACGCTCGAGTCATTCAATTAAATCTGAGTAGACTGATAGTATTTTCTCACCAACTACTTTTATATCATAATTTTTTTCAACAATATACCTCAACATCTTTGGGGGGATATCGAAATTCTCGAGGTCCCTCAAAGCTTTCTTCAGAGATTCCCTATCGCCAGGGCTGTAGAAAATAGCTATCTCACTGAATAACCTCTTATGGACCTCTATATCCGAGAGTATGACTGGCTTCCCGAGGGCCATAGCTTCCAGGACTATCGTCGGGAAACCCTCGCTTCTCGATGGCAGTATTATAGCATCTGAGCTCAGAGCGTAGGGCATCCAGCCCTCCATATCCATCCTCCCGAGGAACCTGACTCTCATCCCCTCAGCCAGTTTCATGAGCTTCCCCCTCATGGGCCCATCACCCACGATCCACAGAGAAGCTCTATCCACCCCCCTCAGGTCCATGAGCAGGGAATCTAAGTTCTTAGCCTCAGTCAATCCGCCCACGAAGAGTAGTTGCACGTCACCTTCCCTCTCAACTGGTTTCGACGATCTAGCTGAGGAATCAATCTCCTCCAGATCTATGAAATTGGGGATCACTCTTATCTTACTCTCATCTATGCCCCTGTCCATCATGAGCTCCTTATCGACTTCATTCAACGCTATGAATACAGCAGCTCCCCTGAGCAGTCTGAAGGATATCCTCTCATGCAATTCAGCTAATAGGGATGCGAACCCTCTGTATGAAGCCCTCCCGTGGAGCGTTATCACTACTCTCTCCCTCCTCGCGAACGGATAGGAGAGGAGAGTCGTGAAAGTATAGACGGAGTGCATGTGAATTAGATCGAAGCTTTCAGCCATCTTCCTGAAGCGAAACGGTAGCTCAAGGGGTATAGGATTTCTCAAAGGTTCTAAGAATGATCTGAGCCTCACGACCCTATACCCATTTTCCTCTGTCTTACTGGGCCCTCTGTGCGTCGTGAGGACAGTCACTTCGTGACCTCTAGATGAGAGGAACTTAGAGAGCCTCTGCACATGATACTCAATACCACCTGGATGAGGGGGGAAGCGATGGCATACCTGAAGGATCCTCATAATCTAACCTCAGAAAAATCCGCTCTTAGAACATCTACCGACTATAGGTATCTCCTCGCCGCATTCAGGGCATCTACTATCCGTTAAATTGCATCTCTCTACGTAGAACCCGTACCTCCTTATGAGGAGGGTCCCGCACTTAGGGCAGTAAGTACTCTCACTCGGATCACCCGGGACATTCCCAGCGTAAACGTACTTCAGGCCCTCCTCTTTCGCTATCGAGAGGGCCCTCTTCATAGTCTGGATGGGTGTCGGAGGTAGGTCCCTCATCTTGTAATGGGGGAAGAACCTGGAGAAGTGGACGGGAGTGTCATCACTCACCTCCCCCGCGACCCATCTTGAGAAAGATCTTATCTCATCCTCCCTATCGTTGTATCCCGGTATTATCAAATAAGTGAGTTCCACATGCTTCCCAGCTCTCTTCAACTCGATTACAGTATCCAAAATCGGCTTTAAGAATGGAACTTTAGCTACCTTCCTATAGAATTCATCTGTGAAGGCCTTGACATCTACGTTAGCTGCATCTATGATCGGTATGAGCCTATCCCTAGCTTCCTCACTCCAATATCCATTAGTCACACTGATGGTAGCGAGTCCCGCTCTTTTAGCGAGTTCAGCTGTCTCAACTACCCACTCTATGCTCACTATCGTGGGCTCATTATATGTGAAAGCTATGCTCTGAGCTCCATAGCTCATAGCCTCCCTCACGGCTTCCTCGGGGGGTAAGTACATTAGATCTGGGAACTTCTCAGGGTCGGATTGGCTTATCATCCAATTCTGACAGTGATCGCAGAACATATTGCAACCCACAGTACCTACGCTGTAAGTCCTGCTCCCGGGCATGAAGTGAAAGAGAGGCTTCTTCTCTATTGGGTCGAGGGCCACGCTACTCATCATCCCATAATTGACCTCGCAGAGCACACCTCCGACGTTCACCTTGGATCTGCATAACCCATATCTCCCCTCTGGGATCAAGCATTTCCTAGGGCAAGCGAGACATCTCACCCTGCTTCCCTCAAGCTGAACTTGGAGCTTCGCCCTGACTCTATGGGGCGCTCTATCCGGGCAACCCTCGGCCATCTAACGTCCTTCACCGCACAGTCTGATAAACTTTGATGTTCATCCCTCGTAAGCTCTACTTATCAGCTTCTTCAGAGAACTTATGGAATCCTCCGACCTAGGGCCTGATGCTAAGACTTCGAAGAACCAAGATCTCCCGTACCATAAGGATAAGCTCTGATTCGCTTCCCCGTAAGAGAGGAAGCCCATCTCATCCGTGAATAAGTACTTAGTCTTCTCAGGTGGGAGCTCCTCCCTCAATTGATTTATAGCTCTAACCCCGAATTGCAACGAGCTCTGAGTACTCGGAAGCTTAGCTACGACTAAGAGGAGGTAAGTATCATTCTCATAACCGACAGAGTAGAGGTAAGCGTTACTTCCCGCGGGGAAATCGAACCCTGATCCCAGGCTGAAGATCGGTTGGTAGCTGAGCAGGAAGAATCCGTAGTTTGAGAAAGATGTGGAGTTCAGTCTAGAAGTCAGACTCGCGAAGGGGAGACTCTCAGGTGGGAGGGGCCATTCCTCACTGGCCCCGGGTTGTGGGATGAGGTAAATGAGCGCCCCTAGGAGCATTACGCTTATCATCAATGCCGCGGGAAGCACGAGCCTCCAGGATCTCAGGTTATCACCTGCTCCTCCCTCCTTCCTCACTATAAAAGCTATGCTGCCAGAGGCCCCTCTCAACAGAATGACTCCTCTCGAGCGAGGTAGAGCATCTAGAAGGCTGAGGCACGCTGCAGTCAACTGGTCATGGGGGGCTCTCGAGCGGTGCGACAACAGATTAGGGAAAAATTTGTAAGTGCGATCTTACTGATGTCCCAACTCAGTGACTCTACGGGAAAAAGTTATATATGGATCTGACAGTTTAGCCCGATGAACGATGTCAGCCCTGCTCGATAGGGAGATCAAATCTTTGTTTTACGAGATAGCGAAATCGAGCGAGCTCTCACTTCAGTTAATGAGAGGATGCATAGATTCCTTCCTCGGCAGGAGGGATCCAGGAGAAGTTTTAAAGGAGATAGAGAGAGGGTCTGAGATACTCTCGTTCTCCCACGATCAGGTCAGAGCGAAAGTCAGCGAAGTCTTAGCTAGATTTCAACCCATGGGAGCGGACCTCAGGAAACTCATCTCCCTCCTCGAGATATCTTACGGCCTACTCAGATTGGGGAGGTACACTAGGAACATAGCGCAAGTACTCGTTCTCTTCGAGAATTTAGGAGATTGTAATATCTCCAAGCTCATTGAAACAGCTGAGCTGACAGAGATCATGGTCAAGGAAGCCCTGAGAGCTGTTGAAGAGGGCAGGGGGGAGCTGGCTAAGGAGGTGATAGAGATGGACGATGGGGTGGACAAAGCCTATAACGACTACTTAATGGAGGTGATAAAGGGTGAGGAGAAGAAGCCCGTCTGCGCAGTAGCTATTACTCTCATACTCAGGTACTTAGAGAGGATCGCAGATCATGCTGTCATGATAGCTGAGGAAGTATTGAGGATGTCCTGAATTTAAGGGCTTCGGTGAGATCTTGAGAGTAAATGGGGTCGATCTGAGGGAGATAGCTGATCTCTTCGGCACTCCGACCTACGTGATAGATCTAGATAGAGTTAAGGAGAACTTTTTGAGGCTCGATAGGGCACTTAAATGCCCTCATGTCATCGCATACGCCTATAAGGCGAATCATGAACCGGAACTCGTCAAACTCTTAGCTAAACTTGGCTCAGGAGCTACTGTCCCATCTGCCTTCGGTGTAATTTTAGCTAAGCTCTCGGGAGTGCCTCCCGAGAAGACAGTCTTAGTGGGGCCCAGCCCATCTAAGGGAGATCTAGTAGAGGCCATGAACTTCGGTGCAATAATCTCAATAGAGAGCTATTCGCAAGCGAATGTGATGAGGAGCATAGGGAGAGCTAGAGTCATGATCAGGGTCAACCCAGGCATAGGGGCTGGAGCTCATCCAGGATTAGTGACCGGAGGGAAGAGGAGTAAGTTCGGATTGCCCCCCGAGGAGGCATTGAGCCTCTTCAATTCCCTCAAAAAGGATATGCATACTCTAGGATTCCACGTCCATGTAGGGAGCCAGATATTCTCATTAGATCCGTTCAGAGCTGCGTTAGATGTGATAAGGGAGCTAGTTGAGAGAGCTGGGGGAGTGGAGATCGTAGACCTGGGGGGAGGGTTGGGAGTCCCTTACTCTAATGAGAGTCCCTTCCCCCTAGAGGACTACGCTGAGCTCGTTTGCGAGCGTGTGAGGGAAATCGGGACGAAGCTCTTCCTGGAGACAGGTAGATATATAGTGGCTGATGCGGGTTACCTCTTGAGCAAGGTGAATTACGTGAAGGAAGTGGGAGGGGAGAAGTGGCTCTTGATAGACGCTGGCATGAACGATCTGATAAGGCCAGCTTTATACGGCGCGAAGCATGAGATAATTTGCGAGGGTGAGGGGAAGGAGAGAGTACTAGTAGCCGGTCCAGTGTGCGAATCATCCGACTTCTTCGGCGAATATGAGCTGCCGAGATTGAAGGAAGGGGATCTGATAGCCTTCAAGAATGCAGGAGCTTATGGCTTCTCTATGGCGAGTAGGTACAATCTGAGGCCCCTCCCAGCAGTCGTAGGGATAGAGGGAGGCAGATTCAAGTTATTAAGGCCTAGAGAGGACTTCTGTAAGGCTATATTCGGTTAGATGATGTTCAGCTCCCTGAGGGTCTCCTGCTTCGGTACTCCCTCCTCATCCCATCCCCTGAGTTCATAGTATAGGTCGAGGAACTTCTCCTGCTCTTCCTCAGTTATCCTCCTCTCCTCACCATCATGGACGAATGATTCCTTGAGGAGCCTCTTCGGAAGCCTATCATCTTTCCTCCTCAAGCCCAGCCTCACGTTGTACATCCTCGCGAGGTTCACTATCCTCCTAGCGGCCTTGATCATATCATCAACAGTAGCGTCCCTCCCCGTGATCATGGAGTAGTACTTAGCCATCTGCTCCCAAGCTATCAGAGTCCTAGTTGAGAACCTGCAGAGGACTAAGGAATCCCCTATAGCGGCTAGTTCCTCTAGATTCGCTAAAACCTTTGTCTTCTCCATGTCTATCGTCTTTCTATCCCCTCCCAATCCTCTTATATCAGCATAGTAACCTGTTATCCTGAGATGGCAAGCCCCCCTGGAGGAGACACCGTAGCCAATTATCATGCTCTTCAGGGTCCTGGGATCATATCCAGCGGGCTCGAGCCCCTTGACATGAACTGCTATCTCCTCTAATCCCAATGCCTTAGATGCTTTAGCTACGCCCTCAGCTAAGATATCTCCTACACCTTCCCTCTTAGCTATCATCTCCGCGAGCTTATATAGGGATTCAGGATCCCCGTAATCTAGCTTGAAGCCCGGATCTAGCTTTCCCCTCTTATAAGCCTCTATAGCGAAACCGAAGACGTTGCCAAGTGTTATAGTATCCATCCCGAGCCTATCAGCTTGATCGTTGAGCCAAACTATCGCTTTGACATCAGTTATCGCATTGAGGCCCCCTATCGAATATATAGTTTCATACTCGAGCTCTACCTCGCTCCCAGCGTACTTACCCTCCCTCACTTTACTGTATCTCCCGCATGGGGTAGGGCAGCCGAAACAAGCTTTAGGATGCACGAAGACCTCCCTCTTTATCGCATCCCAAGCTATATTCTCCCATCCATCAACGGAGCCCTTAGACCAATAGTAGCTGGGAAAGAACCCCCAGAGGTTAGCGAGCTCAACGACCCCAGGAGTACCTCTCTCGAAATAAGATTTCAGTTCTTCCTTAGCTCTAGGTACTATCTCCTCCGCTGAGTACTTTCTCACTCCATCTGGATCGTGAGCATCCCACTCCTGTTTATCGTACTCTACGACGATAGCTTTCAACTTTTTGGATCCCATGACAGCCCCTCCACCGGTCCTCCCGCCCTGCCTCCACTTCTCGTTACCTATAGCAGCGAACTTAACTAAGTTCTCTCCAGCAGGTCCTATTGAGGCTACAGAACACCTTCCATGCTCTTTCTTAAGTTCCTCCTCTGTCTCATATATGTCCTTCCCCCATAAGTGGCTAGCATCTCTCAGTTCAACACCATTCTCACTCAGGACTAGGTAAGTCGGTTTATCAGCTTTATTCATGATCACTAGGGCAGTAGTACCTACCCACCTAGTCGCGGCCCCTAGGGTGCCGCCTATCACGGACTCCCCTAGTATGCCCGTTTGAGGCGATCTGAAGACGAAAGTCCCCTTGCCTGAGTACGGGACGGCCGTCCCTGTGAAGGGACCTATCGCGAATATGAGTGGATTCTCCGGTCCTAGGGGGTCCGTCCTCTCATCAGTCATATCGTAGAGGATCTTGACCCCTAACCCCTTCCCCCCTATGAAGTTCCAAGCTAGATCATCTGGAACTTGCTCACTTCTGATGCTCTTCTTACTTAGATCTATCCAATGAATCAGCCCGTATCCCCTCATGATGATCCAATTACGGGCGGGCTGGATTGATAAAAATATTACGCTCCTCTTATAACTATCTATATAGATTATATAGATAACTTATCACTATTTTGTCTAGATCGAGTAAGTTTATAGTTTTTACTTTCGGGGGAGGACGAGAAGGTCCGGGGAATGCGGGCTATGGGATCGCGATGGTCATCTATCTCACTGCCCAAATACGACAGGGGTTTCTACTTATCACTATTGCCTCTCGCCTCCCTAATCTTCGCGATATTCTTGGCTTTAGCGTACGTGATAGCCTCAGCCTCTTATCCCTCGATCTCTAAGTTCGGCGTGGGACTCTTCACTGAGAACGTCTGGAGACCATCAGAAATGGGAGAGGAGTTCGTGAAGTACGGACTATTGGCTCCCCTATACGGGACGTTAGTCACCTCTCTGCTAGCCGCGATGATAGCGCTCCCCCTCTCCCTCTCCACAGTCTACCTCGTCGAGGAGATGACGGGTTCGAAAGTCAAGGAATTGTTATCGACAGCTATAGATCTCATGGCAGGCCTTCCAACTGTCTTATACGGGCTCTGGGGGGCGACTATCATGATACCCTTCCTCAGGGATAACGTGATGAGACCGCTCCACTCAGCCCTCCCTTGGGTGCCCCTCTTCTCCTGCGATCCATTGAGCGGGGCCTCGTTACTCTCAGCTGGCATCCTACTAGCTATAATGATAATACCGTTCATGCACAGTTTAATACAAGACGCCTATAGGAGCGTCCCCTGGATCTACAGGGAGGCGATACTCTCGATAGGGGCCAACAGGTACGAGTACTACAAGATGATGATCTCGCTCATAAAGCCAGCCGTATTCGGCTCTCTCCTCTTAGGCATAGGGAGGGCGTCGAGTGAGACTGTCGCAGTTACTTTAGTGGTAGGGAACGCGTTCAACATATCCTACTGCATATTCTCCCCAGGGTACACGATACCCTCACTGATAGCGAATCAGTTCTCAGAATCCAACTTCTACCCATATATGCAGAGCACTCTCTACGCTGGGGGGATGGTCTTACTCATCATAGGCGCTCTCTTCAGCGCTTTAGCTCTCCTCATGATAAGGAAGGTGAGGAAATTATATGGTTGAACTCAGGGAAGTGAAGGAGAAGCTCTTCATGATAACCTCCCTCCTATTGGCGATATTGGCGATACTCCCCATATTCCACATACTCTTCTCTATCTTCTACAACGGGCTACCCGTCTTGATCTCAGCGGGAGCGAGTTTCCTGATAGATCCCCCTCCCCCTCCCGGAAGAGGATTGGGTGGGATAGGTCCCTCTCTAGTAGGTACCCTCATGCTAGCCCTCATATCCTCTCTCATCGGGGTCCCTCTCTCCCTAGCCTCAGCGTTATTCGCTGTGGAGTTCCCGGATAACATAATATCCAGGGGAGTGAGGGTCTTGAGCAAAGCTCTCCTTCAGATCCCATCTATATTAGTCGGAATGCTAATATACGTGCTGATGGTAGTTCCCATGGGTAGATTCTCAATGTTAGCTGGCTCTCTCGCCTTAGCTATAATGATGATCCCTTACGTGACCACATACGTCGAGGAGGCCTTGGAAAGCGTACCGAAAACTTACAGGGAGGCTGGATATGCCCTAGGACTCTCGAGGACGAAAGTAGTATTTAAGATAAGCGTGAGTATAGCTAAGAGGGGTATACTGACGGGGATATTGATGGGATTCGCGAAAGTGACTGGGGAGACAGCGCCTCTCCTCTTCACGGTGGGGAAGCAGAGGCAATTGATATCAATAGATCCCCTGGGCTACACGGACTCGATATCCCTCCTGATATTCGACTTCATACAGACCCCTTACGATAACTGGCATAAGGTCGCTTGGGGTTCGGCCTTAATCCTCACCTCGATATTCCTCTCGATATTCCTCTTTACGAGAAATTTGACTAAGAGGGTGGTTCTATGAGGAGAGTCGCTCTATCTATAAGCGATCTAACGGTAAAAATTGGAGGAAAGGAGATATTGAAGAGAATAAATATTGAGATCCCGGAGAGGAGGATTTTAGCTGTCATGGGGCCTTCTGGCTCCGGTAAGTCAACGCTACTCAGGGCGATAAATAGGTTGCTCGATCTAGTCCCGGGATGTGAAGTGAGCGGGAGGATAAGGATATATGATACTGAAGTCTACTCATCCGATCCCTATAAAGTCAGGAAGCTCACGGGTATGGTCTTCCAAGTCCCCAATCCGTTTCCGAACATGAGCATATACGATAACGTCGCCATAGGACCTAAGATGAATGGACTCGTGAAGAACAAGAAGGAGTTAGATGATCTCGTTAAGTGGGCCCTTGAGAGAGCGATGCTCTGGGACGAGGTCAAGGATAGGCTCAAGGATCCTCCCAGTAAGTTGAGCGGTGGGCAGCAGCAGAGGCTCTGCTTAGCGAGAGCGCTCGCTCTGAGGCCGAAGCTCCTGCTCCTCGATGAGCCCACAGCTAACGTCGATCCGATAAATGCCTCTAAGATAGAGGAAGCTCTGAGGGGGTTGGTCGAGAGCCATGAGATAACAGTGGTATTCGTCACACATGCTCCCTATCAAGCCGTCAGAATTTCAGATTACGTGGCATTTCTATACATGGGCGAGCTCATTGAGTTCGGGGTGACGAAGGAGATAGCTTTGAATCCCAAGCACGAGCTGACGATCAGGTTCCTCAAGGGAGAAGCTTGATCAAAAGCCTGATCATCCCAAAAATTTTGAGAGAGTGGAGAGATCAGTAAATGGGGAATTCCACTCCTCTCTCCTTGAGGGCTGCGTGAGCAGCAGCTAGCCTCGCTACTGGAACCCTGAAAGCAGAAGCGCTGACATAATCGAGCTTTATCTCATGACAGAACTCTATGCTCTTCGGATCCCCTCCGTGCTCCCCGCATATCCCTATCTCGAGGTTGGGATTAGCCGCTCTACCCCTCTCGACTGCGATCCTCATGAGCTCCCCCACTCCTTCCCTGTCCAAGCTCTGGAAGACGTCGAAGTCCAGAATCCCTTTCTCGAGGTAATCGTGCATGAACTTATTCTCGACATCGTCCCTGCTGAAAGTGAACACCCCTTGAGTTAAGTCATTAGTCCCGAAGCTGAAGAAATCGGTCTCTTTAGCTATCTTATCAGCAGTTAGACAAGCCCTCACGACTTCTATCATGGTCCCAACTGGCATTCTGACTCCGTACTCCTTGAATACCGGCTCTATAGCTTTCTCCTTCACGTACTTTATCTCCCTATAATCGGAGACTTGAGGTATCATTATCTGAACTTGTAAGTCCTTCCCTTCCTTTCTAAGCTGTAGATACGCTTCAACTATAGCCCTGACTTGAGCTTCATATATCTCCGGATATGTCACCCCCACTCTCACGCCCCTGTGCCCCATCATGGGATTAGCTTCCCTTAACTCCCTCACTCTCTTCAAGAGGGATTCGAGCCTGCTCACATCATTCGAGTCCCCCCTCATCCTAGCTTCGCATAACTTCTCCAAGAGCTCATCCGAACTCGGGAGGAACTCATGGAGCGGAGGATCGAAGAGCCTAACAGTTACCTTGAGCCCTTCCATCACTCTGAATATCTCTAGGAAGTCCTCTCTCAAGAACGGAACTAACTTATTCATAGCTTCCCTCCTCTCCTCACTATCCCTCGCCATTATGACTTGCTGGAATATGGAGAGCCTCTCGGGCCTCCTGAACATCCTCTCAGTCCTCAGGAGCCCTATCCCCTCGGCCCCAAATCTCCTGGATATTTCAGCGTCCTCAGGTGTATCGGCGTTAGCTCTAACTCCTAAGCTCCTCACCTCATCAGCCATCCTCAGTATCTCGAAGAACTCGTTAGGGAGCTCCGATTTAGCTGTGGGTATCTCGCCCAAGTAGACCTTTCCAGTGAAGCCATCTATCGTTATGACATCTCCCTCTCTAACAGCTATCCCATCTACCCTGAACTCCCTCCTCTCATAGTCTATCTTTATCTTCTCAGCCCCCACTACAGCTGGCTTCCCTATAGCTCTCGCGACGACTGATGCATGGCTAGTCATACCTCCCCTGCTCGTCAGTATCCCTTCGGATGCGTAGAAACCGTGGACATCATCGGGCCTGGTCTCCTCCCTCACTAATATGACTCTCTCACCCCTGTTCCTCCACTCCACAGCAGTATCGGCATCGAACACCACTCTACCTGTAGCAGCCCCGGGGGACGCGTTGAGGCCCTCAGCTATAGGACTTATCCCGTGCTTCTTCAAGTAGGATTCATCGAGCCTGGGGTACAATAAGCCTATTATATGCTCTGGCTTCACTCTAGCTAACGCTTCCTCCTTAGTGACGAGCCCCTCCTTATACATATCCACGACAGTCTTCACTCTAGCTAGGGGGGTCATCTTAGCGTTCCTAGTTTGTAAGAGGAATACCTTCCCCCTCTCAATCGTGAACTCTATGTCCTGAACTTCCTTCTTGACCCTCTCTAGCTTCTTAGCCATATCATATATCTGTTTGTATAGATCGGGCCTCTCACTCCTCAGTTCCTCTATGCTCTTCGGGGTCCTTATCCCAGCTACTACATCCTCACCTTGAGCGTTAGGGAGGAACTCACCGTATAGGATATTCTCGCCTGTAGCCGGATCCCTCGTGAATAGTACTCCAGTCCCTGAATCGAAGCCCATGTTACCGAAGACCATAGCGACTACGTTAACAGCAGTCCCATCAGCGATATCTGGAGTTATATTATTAGCTTTCCTGTAGAATACAGCCCTCGGGGAATTCCAAGATCTGAATACCGCCATTATAGCTAGCTCTAATTGTTTCCATGGGTCTTGAGGGAATTTATCTCCTAATACTTCCTTAAATCTCCTGACTACTTCCTTCAGATCATCCGCACTGAGATCTGAATCATATTTAGCTCCTCTCTCCCTCTTCATCTCCTCGAATATCTCATCGAAGACCTTCTTATCTATCCCCAGCACTATGCTACCGAACATCTGGAGGAATCTCCTATAAGCATCGTAAGCGAACCTCTCATTCCCAGTCAGCTTGATCAAGCCCTGGAGGGTCTCATCATTCAACCCTAAGTTCAAGACGGTGTCCATCATCCCGGGCATCGAAACAGGGGCTCCGCTCCTCACAGAGACTAGAAGTGGGTTACTTGGATCTCCAAATTTCCTTCCAGTCTTCTCCTCAAGCCACTTCATCGCTTCCCTCACTTCCTCCATCAGGCCGTCGGGCAGCCTCTCACCATTGGAGTAAAAGAGCTTGCACGCCTCCGTAGTTATCGTTATCCCAGGAGGTACGGGGAGCCCTTGCTTATACATGAGGACTAAACCAGCACCCTTACCTCCTAATAGCTTGACGTCCTCGGGATCCGATTCATCGTAAGTATAGACGAGCTTCCTCATAGTACATCCTGCGATTTGAGGGGTGAATTCCTTATTACTTTTTCCGAGATTTCACATATATAAAATATGAGGGTTTGAGGTCACTTCTCCTTCAATATCCTTATGAACTCCCTCATCCAGTACGGTAGATCTGGCCAGGCCCTAGCTGTGATTATGTGACCCCTGCATACCACTACTTCCTTATCGTGCCAATTAGCTCCATGAGCCTTCAGGTCGGGGGCAACTGCTGCATAAGATGTGACATTCATACCAGGTTCTATGAGCTTGTAGCCTGTGAGGACCAGTGGACCATGGCATATAGCGGCTAAAGGTTTCCTATTCTCCATGAAATGCCTCACTATCCTCTCCAGATCCTCATTAAGTCTGATGTACTCAGGCGCCCTGCCTCCCGGTATAACTAAGCCATCGTACTCCTCGGGGTTCACTTCCTTGAACTCTTTATCTACCCAAACGAACCTATACCCTGGCTTCTCCGTGTACGTCTCCCAACCGGGCTCGAAGTCATGTACGACGGTCATCAGTACTTTCTTAGTCGGCGCGGCTACATGGACCTCGAAGCCCTCCTCCTTCAACCTCCAATAAGGGTAAAAAAGCTCTTGGGCTTCGACAGCATCACCAGCTACTATCAATACTCTCTTGGTCATGCTATCACCAGATGATAACGCTAGTGAATAATAAAAATCTTTGGGTGAGCTCTCCAAATACAAAATGAAAAAATTATTGAGAGTTAGGGGGCTCGATAAATTCAGAAGGTGACATCGATGTATAGCGCGAAGGAGTACGTGAAGAATATTGCACTTATCAACAGGAATATGGCGACTATCCAAGAGGGCCTCACTATCTTCCCAGCTGGATGTATCTTGGGCAGCATCACGAAGTTCTGGTAGAAGAAGATCCACGTGAATATCACCATTATCAACATGTTCGTCACGCCGGTCGCTAGGACCAATACACCTGGCTGCTCTAACAGGACAGTTATCATCCCGATTACTGTGAATATAGTCACGACCCAGTAGTATATCTTACGGTACTCGATTTTCTCAGGTATCCCTGGGACAGTGTATAAGTTGCTAGCTACAACCCTTCCAGCTCCATCTAACGCAGTTATGTAAGCATCGACGAGGAAGAAGAAGCCCACTAAGTACAGTATACCCCTCCCTACATCTCCCCAGAGGTGGCCGAACCACTCAGCTTGATACACCACTAACTTGAATCCAGATGGGAGCTTCCCCGTCGCTAGATACTCGGGCCTTAGGACAGCGTAAGTGAGGAGGCTCGTCAGTATTATGGTGAGAGTGTTGAGCACCACTCCTATCAAGTTCTCCACCCACTGCCAAGTCATCCACTTCTTCCAGCTCTCATGTACCTCTGAGCTCGCTGTGAAAGCTACTCCTACGCCTGGGATAGGCTCCGGCTTCCCCGTCACGGGGCTGGTCACACGCCCTATGTGAGCTGCCATAGCGGCGTTCTTATCCCTGACCCAGTAACTATAGAGGAGGTTCCAGAAACCGCCAGCTCCAGTGTAAGCTATCAAAGTGATGAATACGTTCATGTCCTTCGTATCGAAGTTCGGAGGGAGCATGTTGAAACCGCTAGCGTACCAGGGAATTAGGGCAGGGAAGAACTCACCAGCGACTTTTGCGACAGCTGGTGATAGGAGGACAGCTATGAGCATCCCTCCGAATGAGATGAAAGCTGCTAATACCTCGACGTATTCCACTACCTTGTAAGCGACGGGCCCCAGTATGAATAATACCCATATCAAGATTATAGCTACCTCAGCCCAGAACCTAGTCTGCCCAGCGGCATCCCAACCGGCTGGGAAGTTAGTTAGAGCTGCTAGAGCGGTAGCACCGCTTGAAACGTATCCCCCGACCCACAGCATGACTATCATAGACATTATGAACATAGCCCATCCGTATATCCTGTGGACTCTATGGAACCCCTCGAATATCCCCTCGCCAGTGGCCATCGTGTACCTAGCTATCTCGAGGTTTATCCAGTACTGGAGGCTAGCGTAGAATATGAGCCAGCTGAGGAAGAACACTCCGTACTTAGCTACCATATAGGGCCACCATATGAGCTCCCCGCTCCCCTGAGATAGCCCAGCCCAGACTATACCGGGCCCTATCATAGCAGCGTATCCCGGGAACTTAGGTAGCTCCTTGATATCGAAGGGCTTCTTAAATCTCCCTAGAATCAGGCTCTCCCCCATGGTCATCACCTTTGTGGGCAGAAAATAAGGATGCCTTTAATATAAATTTTACGCTTCTACTCCCGTCGAAGTTCAGTTACATAACCCCTCCGGGAAATTTTTTATTTTATATTGATCCATAGAGCCATATGTTCAAGATGCTCAGGGGAGAGGAGGCCAGGATCGTAGAGACTTGGCCGGGGATCAGGAGGAAGACACTGGCATTAGGGGAGAGGACTCTCCTCCTAGAGGTTAACTTGAAGGCCGGAGCTGTCTCGAGACCTCACTCTCATGAGAATGAGCAGATAGGTTACGTAGTTAAGGGGAAGATAAAACTCAGGATAGGCGGGGAAGTGCACTATTTGAGCCAAGGGGATGCTTACATAATCCCTGGGAACGTCGACCATGAGACAGAGGCGATAGAGGATTCTCTAGTGGTTGAGGTATTCTCCCCTCCCCATGAGTTATTCAAGAAGGATCTGGAGGTGTGACCATGCCTAAGTATGTGGTCAAGCGGGATGAGATTGTAGGAGGGGCTCCGATGGAGAGGAAGAACGTGAGGGATCTCAAAGTGATTTACCCGGAGACAGTAGATCCCCCACCTAAGTCCTTGATATTAGGGGTAGTTGAAGTAGATCCTGGGCACCACACCCCTCTGCATAGGCATAAGTGCGAGGAAGTCTACTACATATTGGAAGGAGAGGGAGAAGTCGAGATAGAGGGGGAGAGGTACGAGATCAAGAAGGGCTACGGGGTCTTCCTTCCCGAGGGCGTGAGGCACAGAGTGTTCAACAAGGGGGAGAGCGTTTTGAGATATGTAGTCGTCGGAGGGATAATGTTCGTCCCCCTGATACCTAAGTGGCCCACGGAATCGCCCTACGAGATAATGGAGTAGTTTTTATTCTGAGGAGGATTCCCCTCATATGCTCAGGCCTCCCCCTAAGTTCGTTTACGTGAGATGGATAGGGTTATTAGCGACATTAATCCCTATGTCAGTGCTCCTAATGATATACTTACTCTCACCAGCCCCTCTGGAGGGCCTCCTCTATTCTATCGTGGTCATCGCTCCCCTCCTCTTCTTCTCTTACTACCTCGATCTCATAATGAAGCTCATACCTATGCCCGAGAGGGTGAAGCATCCCTTCCCCAAGGTCTGGATATCTTGGATGATAGCTTTCCCCATAGCGAGGCTCGTCATATCCGAGCCGATCTTAACGAAGCTCATAGGTAGCACGATAAACATAAATGAGATGGCTGTAGCCGCGATGATCTTCCTAGGGGCTACCTACGGCGTATTCTTCTATACAGCTTACATGGTGCTCTTCAGGATCTACGTGAGGAGGAAGTTGAGCAAGGGGACCCTGCCGGAGGAATTCTACTGATACCTGAGGACGGCTCCCCTATCAGCTGACTCAGCTAGAGCCGAGAATATCCTCAGGAACCCAGATTCCTCCTTTTTCACGGGCTTCCAATTCTTCTTCCTCTCTTCCAGCTCCTCCTCGCTCACCAATAGCTCGAGCTTCCTCGCAGGTATGTCTATCAGTATATCATCGCCTTCCTCCACTAAGGCTATAGGCCCCCCTTCAGCGGCCTCCGGGGAGACATGACCTATAGCCGGTCCTCTAGTGGCTCCGGAGAATCGGCCATCAGTTATCAACGCTACTCTCCTCAAGCCCATCCCAGTTATCGTCGCAGTAGCTGTCAACATCTCCCTCATCCCCGGCCCTCCCTTCGGGCCCTCGTACCTTATCACTACGACATCACCTTCCTCGATCCTCCCATCGAATAAAGCTTTTACAGCTTCCTCCTCAGAGTCGAATGGCTTTGCTTTGCCTCTGAAGACGTGCATCTCTGGATCCACAGCTGTCTGCTTCACGACAGCGCCTCTAGGAGCTAAGCTACCCCAGAGGATCGCTAGACCACCTTCCTTATGGTATGGGTCGCTCTTAGGCCTTATGACGTTCCTATCCCTCACTTCAGCTCTCTCCACTATACTCCTCCACTTCTCCCCCGAGACTGTGATGGCATCTAAGTGCATCATATCTGAGAGTTCCTTGAATATAGCTGGCACTCCTCCAGCGTAATGGAGGTCCTTGACGTAATGAGGGCCAGCTGGATTTATGTTAGCTATGTGAGGGGTCTCCCTGCTTATCTTATCGAATAGTTCTAGAGGCAGCTCGATGCCAGCTTCCCTAGCTATCGCCATCAGATGTAAGACAGCATTAGTCGAACCTCCGAGAGCTACATCAACCCTTATAGCGTTCTCAAATGCCTCATATGTCATTATATCCCTTGGCTTCAGTCCCACCTCGAGCATCTTCATGACCAACCTTCCAGCTAGCCTTCCGGCCCTAATCCTATCAGCTGACACTGCTGGTATAGTCGACGTGCCAGGGGGGATCATGCCCAGAGCTTCACCGGCTATAGCCATTGTGTTAGCTGTGTAAAGCCCTGCGCACGACCCTGGGCCTGGGACAGCTAGCGATTCCATCCTCCTGAGCTCTTCCTCGCTCAACTTCCCTGAAGCGTACTGGCCGACTGCTTCGAACAGCTGGCTTATCGCAACTTCCTTCCCTTCATAAATACCAGGGAGCATGCATCCCCCGTTCACCATCACAGCCGGTATGTTCAGCCTAGCCGCAGCCATCAGCATTCCGGGGGTTATCTTATCGCATGAGCTTATCAAAACGAGAGCATCGAATGCATGAGCTTTAGCCATGAGCTCGACGCTCGCGGCTATGACTTCCCTACTGGGGAGAGGGGCCTTCATTCCCTCATGCCCCATAGCTATACCATCGCAAATAGCTATGGTGTTGAACTCCAGCGGAGTACCTCCAGCTTCCCTAATCCCCTCCTTAACTGCTTTAGCTACTTTATCTAAGTGGACGTGCCCCGGCACTATCTCATTCCAAGAATTAGCTATCCCTATTATCGGTTTCTTGAGATCCTCATCATCTAGACCTGCTGCCTTGAACAAGGATCTCTGAGGGGCTCTCTCAGGTCCCTCAGTTACATATTTACTCTTCCACCTCACGTCCATGGGCTCCTCCACCTCATGCCGCGAGCCCCACGCGAGATAAAAAATAAAAAAAGATACTCAGCTTTTCTCCATCATCCTCTCTATCCAAGGGGCTTCTTTCTTAGCTGAGGGTCTGAATATAGCATCGAGAACCCTTATCTGCCCTAGGAACATCAGAAGGGCCGCTACTATATATATCACGTTCGGAGGCCAATCCACCAGCATCCTCAGGAATTCATCCCTCCAAGGAAGCATCTGCCTCGTTAAGGCCAATGGGAGGATCGAAAGCACGTAATCTATTCCAAGTAGGAGAAGACCCATGATGAAGCTAGCGATCGCGAAGGAGAGAGCCCTCATGCTCTTCGTCCTCATGTAGATGTAGAGGAACAAGATAACCGAGATCAAACCGAAGAGCTGAGTTAAGCCAATTAATAGGGCGATCATGCTCGATAATACCTCATTTATCTCGAGGTATGTGAATAACGTGATCCCGTAGAGCCTATAGGTCAGGTAAACTATATATAAGCTGGAGGAAACTCCTACAGCTGGTAAAATGTAGAGGATTTTGAGCTCCAGTAAGTAGAAGCTCATCGTAATCACGAATGCGAAAGAGATGAGTAACGTTATGAAAGCATAGAACCAGAGGCTCACATCGAGTATGAGCCTCGGTGGGAAAATCGTGAAGGGGAATCCCATTTTCTCGTAGTATGAGAGGAGGAAGTACTCTGTCACAGCCCAGAGCGCGAACAACAGAAGCCAAGCTATGGTTGGTCCAGCTCCCCTGAGCCATGGAGTGCCGGAGCTCCTAAGCCTGAGGAGAGTGATGAGGTGATAAATCGATGTAGCTGCCATCAAGAGGAGAGAAGTCGTATGAGCGAGAACATAAGGATCAAGACCCATCCCCTGAATGGTATCGCCCCCCTAGAAGAAACCCCTACCTCTCTCAACGGCCTTATCTAAGGCCCCCTTATCCTTCCCCTCAACCTCACCTTCCTTAACCCTATAGGCTGAGAGGAACTTAAAAACATCCGGTAAAAGATCTCTCAACCTCTCGGCAGTCATATCGCTCGATGATATGCTCTCCGCTACCTTCAGGATCCCGGATTCCACTCTACTGACTTCCCTCTCATCATCCGTTATAGCTACGAGAGACGCTATCCCCTGCCTCGGCTTCTCCCCGGCCAATCTCAATGTGCAACCCACGAAGTTCAGATCCATCTGCTTGAACTTCACGATTTCACCTCCGGATGCCGACATCGGGAAGGCCTTCACAACTAGCTTCTTCACCTCCTCGCTCAGCTCCCCCGGGGGATAGAAGCCGATCAATGTGAAGCCCTCCTTATCGAGTATCGAGAGGAGTAACTTTATGATAGCCATCTAACCCCTCCCATCAAGTCCCTACGCTCTCAACGTACCTCTCTATGACCTCTATGAGGACCTCTCTAGCTCTCTCCTTATCCCTCACTCTAGCTATGTTATTGAGGACATCCACTAGGAGCGCTTTCACTTTGCTCTCGGAGGAGTAGCGGGGGACTAAAGCTGCCCCTATTAAGCCCTCCCTAATCGCTATTATCAACCTCTTGTCCCTCATCTCTATAGTCTGAGGGATGTCCTTGAGGGATTCCGTCGTGTAATTCCTCACTAGTGAGATGAAGGCGCTGAGCGTCAAGCTAGTTGTCGAACTCGTCGAAATTATGGGGTTCCCCCTCTCATCTAAGACGATCAGATCCTCTATCCTGAGCGGATGCGAAACTTCCTTACCTGTCAGCCTCTCATAAATCCATGCGAAAGCTTCAAATAGGCCGAAGCCCGTTAAAGCGCTAGCCCAGACTATCTGCCAAGTCATCCCCTCCAACTTCGTCAATTCCAATGCCTCTATTACTTCCATTACTGTCGCAGCATTCTCGAGATCCGCCTTGTTCGCGATTATGAGGAGGGGCTTACTCTTCCTTATGACGGAGACTATCCTCCAGAGCTCCTCCTTAGCCTCAGGAAACCTCTCTCTATCAGCTGAGTCCAGGACGAAAATGACAGCATCTGCTTTCTCAGCGTACTCTTCCCACATCCCCCTGAGGGCTTTCTGGCCTCCGAGATCCCATACGTTGAACTCGAGTTCCTTGACCTTGAACTTCTCGAAATTAGCCCCAACTGTCGGTGCTGTGACTCCAGGCTCTCCCGTAAGTAAGTAATTCAGCATCGTAGTTTTCCCAGCACCATCTAGGCCTAAAATAACTAGAGTAGTTGGCTTCTTAAAGAGCCCAAATATACCTGAGACAAGCCTCTGGAACGACACATGAGTTCAGCTCATCCTCCAAAATATAAAATTTTCTACCCCTGGTCAATGGAGGAATTCGTTTAATCTACGCAAGATCCCAAATATCACCCCTGAATGTTCTTCGTAAGACCCTTTAACGTTCACCATAAGTAGCACGTCTCTGATCACCCTTCTAATCAATATGAAACTTCCTTCCTCGAGTAGGAGGATGCTCGGCTCCTCAAGTTTGAGATGGGCTGAGATGCTCCTAGAGATCTCCGCCATGGCCGAGAATGATGCGACAAGGAAATCCTCGCTCGGTGATTGTTTGGAATCAGAGTATAGGATTATCCCGTCTGATGTAAATATCTTCATTGATATTAGGGAATCCCCGAGCGAATTCTTCACATCACTTATGAGGGACTCGAACTCTCCCGAGAGTTCCATCAACCTCAGGTCCTGAGGGGAGCTTTAAAATCGTTTCGAGAGATAGAGGGAAAATTATTATTAAAAATTACGCTTTTCATAAAATCAAGATACATCTCCGCGATTTCATAGATAAATTTTACTCAAGAATGAATTATGACTTAAAGAAAAAATGAAGCTATATAATCCATAATCAGCCATCCCGACGAGTATTTTATAATGGAGAACGGGCTTATCAAGGAGGCCCATGAGCGAAATATCTTTCATGGAGAGAGTGAGCTTCTCCTGGGACGAGAAAGGAAAAATTATCAGCTTTGGTGGGCTAAGAGTTAATATTTTTAATATTGGCTGCGGGGAAAAGTGCGTAACTCTTATGGAATTTGAGATGATAATGCCACCGAGGGGTCGTATCGAGTTCTGCGGTTCTGATATTCAAAATCTAGGGATTCAAATAGGAAAGACGAGAATATTGGTCATACATAAACCATGTGAGGTTAAATTCGGAAGCACTATTTATAAAATCCCGGAGGAGATATCGGGACTTCCGAGGATGCTTAAGGTTAGAGATGTAACTTACAGCTTTCAGGAGCTAGGAAGGGGAGCTAGGGTAAGGACTCTCTACAATCAGGAACCTAGGGTCTATCTACTGATAACTCCCACTCATGCAATACTCCGCTCGAAGGATGGGAAAAAGCTACTCATACCTCCTGAACCCTTGTTAATCGCAACACCAGGGGGTAGCGAGCTAGAAATAACTGGTGTAACTCTGAAGCTCCCCTAAACTTCTATAGATGGCCCATTAAGTACCTCACTCGATGCCGGACCTTCGATGGATCCTCCACTCACAGGGACTAACCCTTACTCAGTCCGCTCATAACTTCATCAAATAACTTCCTCTTCAGATCCTCTAAATATCTAATTGAAGCCCCCGATAGCCCCGGAAATTTTTCGACGAGGAGCTTCACCCTATCCAAGGTATCCAAGGCGGATCTTATCCTTTCCCTATCTTCCTCCTTTAAATCCGTGAAGAATTCCCTTAAAGCGACTCTCATATTCCCTACCTCCTTGATCACTCTCTCAGGAGATCCCTCTTGAGGTATGTGTTTTACTAACAGCTCCATGATAGATGCTAGGAGCTCTGGGGGCAGCAGCTCAACTTTCCCTATAATACTCTTAAGCTGTCCGGATAGGAATCCCGCGGAGAGGCAGTCCTCGCAGTACTTCACTACCTCTATCAAGGTATTTATATACATCTCTAACTCGCTTAAAGACCTCACTTTAATCTCCTTGAGTCTCTTCACTATCTCGTTAACTACAGGTTGATACCTGTTCTTCAGAATTGGAGAGACTACGGAAGGATCTATCGCCTGACTATAAAGCACTTCCTCCTTAGAAAGCTTATCTACGAGTGCTGATATATCTTTCTTGATCGAGTTTAACTCAGTCAGGATTTCCCCATCTAAGAGCTGAAGTGACGCCTTTAGCAGCCTCTCCATGAATTTATATTCATTTATAATATCTTCTATCATCTCATACATTGAGATCTCAAATAGAGAGACTTCAAGTCTCTCAAATTCACCATCGAAGAATTCCTCTAGCATTAGTTGAAAGGGACCTGCAATTTTTATAAAATTTGCCTGGCTTGAGTGAATTGTATGGAACCGGAGAACCCATGGGAGGCATTGAGGGCCTCGCTGCTAGAGGCTGGATACAGCTTAGATAAGATAGACAAGCTTGAGAGCCTGATGAAGAAGGATGAGCTACTTCCCTTACTTGAGAAGATACTGGAAAAGGTAAGGAAGTTGGGAGAAATCTCCTCAGAGGTCGAGAAGGAAATAGGGAGCGGAGAAGATATATCGAACAGAGCAAGTTTACTATCCCAATCTGTGAAGGGGATAGTGATAAGCCTGATAGGGGATCCAGCTTATATGAGGCCCTTCCTCAGGGATAGGGGGAAAGTGAAGGAAGTAAGGAGGATCCTAGAGGTCACACTTGAGGAAGCGAGCTCTTTGGAGAGGGAGCTCGTCACTAGAGTAAATGCATATATACGTGAGAAAGGGCTGGATATAGAGGAACTGAGGAGCTATGAGGAGATACCAGCAGCTTTGAGCTTCTTGAGGATCTTGAAGAGATCTGAGGTCCATAAAGAAGCCCAGGAGCAGAAAGTCGAGCCTAAAGAGGAGCAGAGGAAATTAAAGGAGGAAGCTATAGCATCTCTAAACGAAGCATTCGAAAAATTGAGATCAATTGAAGAAGAGCTAGATCTGATGGGAGTGAGATATGAAAGACTCTCACATTATTTAGAATTGCGAGAAAGGTTTATTGAGAAGTTTCAAGAGGTCGAGGAAGGGATCCTACGAAAATACTTGAAGAATATCACCTCCAGGCTCGCGGAAGTCGAGAACGATTCCAGGAAGCTTATTCAAATCTCCCAAAAGCTGATAGATCTGAAGGCCAGTATTGAGGAGATGAAGGGAGACCTCTTAGAGAGGATGGAAGGAATAGCAGAGCTTGGAAGGTTTAAGGAAATAATCCCCTATATAGGATTGGATTTTCCCAGGATCCCCCTCCTCATAAGATCGAGGATACATATAGAATCCCTGAGGAGGGAAGTAGAGAGGTTAAACAAGATAAGTTCCCTGATCAAGAGCGTCATAGATGAGCTGGAGTACATGCCGAAGGATGCCAAGCTAGATCTAAGCAAGCTCTCATTAGATTCAACAGAATCCTTCTTGGAGAGCCTCAACAACTGCCTCAGGGCCTCTAGGCTCTCATACGGGATGCCTGAGACGATCGGCTATACTGGTATGATGAGTGAAATATTGGAGCTATATCCGAAATGGAGGGAAAAAATAATATCTCTCCTTAGGGAAAGGGGGGAAATATCTCTCCAAGACTTGAAGTTCATTCCAGGAAGTTGGAGGCCTTGGGTCCTCAGGAACCTGGCTGATGAGGGTATCGTAGTCATCAACGAGGATAAGGTAGCCATGAGGATAATCCCTGAGGATATGAGGAAATTGGAGATGGAAATAGAGGTAATAGAGGATATGGTATCTGATTTAGGAGTGATGCTACCCAATTTAGATGAGACGAGTGTGAAGAGGATAAGGGAAGATTTCGAGAGGGCGAAGTCCTTGTTCATGATGGGAAGAGTTTCGGAGTACAGGGAGTTGATATCTGAGCTCAGGTCTAGAGTGAATGAGGTCAAGATGCAGTTAGGGGTGAAGAGATGAGGAAGATCTCCCTAGCTATAATAGGCCCTCATCAAGCGGGAAAGAGCACTTTCATAAGGAAGCTAGATCCCTCAGCTGTGAGGATGGATTATGAGAAAGGTACTCTATCCACGACAGTCGGTTTCGATTATGGTATAATCTTCTGGGACGCTACGAAGAACGAGCTTTATCCTAAGGAGAGTATTGAGAATTTAGATCCATTCAATGAGATATGGAAGGTCACGTTGACGGGGACTCCTGGGCAGATAGCGTTCTCTTACGTTAGGAAGGCTCTGGTGAAAGGTAAGGATGGTATCATAATGATAGTAGATAGTGCCCAACCTGTTCAACTGGTCTACGCTCTCGGCCAGTATCAAGAAGCGAGAGAAGTCCTTCCCCCGGGATTCCCATTCCTAGTCCTGGCTAATAAGCAAGATCTCCCGGATGCCAAGCCACCAGATGTGATAAAGGGCCTCCTGGGGATGGATGCTGAGGTGATCCCCATCTCAGCTTTACGAGGGGATGGCGTTGAGGAGGCATTCATTCACTTCCTCAAGGTTGTAAGAGCTGACATAATGAGCAGATCCATTCAATCGTATGCTGAGGCTAAGGTCAGAGCTTAAAAAATTATGATTTTTTCATTTTAACCTCTATCCTCTTCCTCAAGTAGTCCCTCCTCATCGTGACTTCATATCCCTCCCACTTTATCGCCCCCTTGGGCTCCCTAACCCAGGTAGGCCAAACGTAGTCCTTCATCTCCAATGTATATTCCTCCTCTAACCCGCTATAGGACTTCCTCAGTTTCCCATTCAGGTTCACTATCTCCCCACAGGATAGGATGTACTCATACATCGGCATGATCCTAATGAGAATGAGGGCAAGAAAAAGGGACCCATTGGATTATAATAAGGGAATAATCCGAAGATCCTACTTATTTTTCAACTCCGAGAGGCCTGTGGGAGAGCACCAATTCGCATGAAGCTACGCCTCTCTAGTAGTAGAGATAATCCGGAAGGGGATCTGTATACACGGAGATCTCTTTAGGGTCCTGGGCTATGCAGCCTTTAAGACTAAATAAGCCCTTAGGATCCACCAGCGCTCCTCGAGAGTTCATAAGCCTCATCATAACATCCCCAGTCAGCTCAACATTTCCTTCATCGGCCTCTAAGGGGCTTCGAGGATTGATCGAGATCCTCTATCTGAAGGCTTCAGCCACTAACTCCTCTCGGGTATTTACCATCTCAAACCTGGAGCTATAGCATTTTTTTTACCTATTCAAATCCCACCCATTTTGAAATTACTGAGGGTTGGAGGTAAAAGCCCCTTGGCGGAGCCATAAACATGGGGGAGTGGATGTGGAAGGACGGATGATATGATAGGGGTAAATTGATTCAGGGACGGGTTAGGAGTGGTGATGATCGGAGCTCCATCAACATTTTTATTATTCCCCACTGGGGCAACTAAATGTCCACCCATGCGCGGGGTGGAGGTGATCTTAATCATGAGGGAACGAATGTTAGTCTTATTAGCGCTCCTAATCCTACTAGCACCGGTAATGGTTGAGTCTCAGGGGAGCATCACGGTGGGGTTCGATAAGAAGCACGGGCTCTCCTCCGCGAAGTTCCCGGAACTGAAGAAGCTGCTCGAGGGCGAGGGCTATATAGTCAAGGATGTCGAGACCTTCTCCGAGGACATAGATATATTGGTGATCGTGAACCAGACGGCTCCGTTGAGCGAGGGTGAGATCAGTCAGCTGGACTCATACGTGAGGGCTGGTCACTCCTTACTGATAGTGAGGAACGTCGTGAGTGTCGTATTCAACGCGATGCCCACTGATGATCCGTTGTGCACGATAAAGGTAATAGGTGGTTGCGATCCATTTGAGGCCACCGCTAACTCGACTTACTTCAAGTACTCCAGGGAGGTAGTAGTTAAGGGGAGTTCTCTGAGCCTCTCAGCCGACTTGCTAAGATTCCTGCTCAGTAAGGAAGTTTGGATAGATAGGGACAGGAACGGGAGGTTCACTGAGACAGATCCGCGTCAGAGCAACCTGGTCTTAATGGTGGGGCAGAACTACGGGAAGGGGAGGGTAGTCATATCCTCAGTAGATTTCTTCAGTGACGCTCTCCTCTCTCAGAAGGACAACAAGCTCTTCACTAAGGAGCTCTTCTCCTGGCTCTCATCCCCCTCCTTAGCGAAGAGGAAATATGAGGAGGTCAGATCTAAGCTCTCTAGCTTCGTGAACATGAAGAGCGATTTAGATAGGGTAGGGGGAGACTCATCAGTGCTCTTAAGCGTTGCAAATAGCATCAACAAGAGCCTTGAAAGCGTCAAGGCTATGATAGAGAGGGGAGCTAGTGAGGACGCCTTGAGACAACTTGAAACGATTGAGAAGAAGATAAATGATTATATGAGCTTCGTTTCAAAGATAGTGGTTATAGAGACGAAGTTATCTCAGTTCGCATCGTACCTCGAGGAGACTAGGAAGAGCGAGCCCAACATATCCTTGGATAAGTTCTATGATGAGGTCTCAAGGCTCAACTCAGAGAAGAGAACTTTATATGAGAAGTGGTCAGCTGGAGACCTTCTAGGGGCCAACCAGACAGCGAGCTCTATCCTAAATAGCATAGAGAATCTGAGCAATGAGGCTAAATCTTACGTAGCTGAGCAAAAGGAGATGATCAAGAGGATGGAGGAGGAGAAGCAGAGGAACATAATGATGGCTGTACTAGCTGTAGTGATAGTGATAATAGTTGTAGTTGCCTTCCTGCTGTACAAGAGGAGGAAGGAGGAGTATAAGATAGAGATAAAGCCCGCAGGGTGAGAGAATGTACTCAGATCCTAGATTAGCCTTCAAACTCGGGGAGTTCATCCAATCCGTTGAGGATAAGCTCATCTACTCGAAGCCCAAAGTAGGGGATCTATTGAGGGAGCTCCAGAAACTGAATGAGATGCTCGAGGAGGAGGACAGGGAGATACCCAACTCCTGGATCGATTACCTTAAGCAGAATTACGGGAGCCTCGATGAACTAGATCCAGACGATAGAAAAGCGTTAGTTCAGGATTTAGATGGGATTAAACAATCGATAATGAATAAGATCAAGTGACTATCTTCCCAGGAGTTGGGAAATCTCCCTTATTTTTATTTGAGATGTGAAGCCTATTGAGTAAAGTAAAGCCTCTAAAACAGCTCTCCTGCATATCTCGATGTATATTATGTTATCTGAGAGGAGCCTGGGTCTCTCCTCCATGCTCACCCCTACTCTCGCGTAAAGTTCCTTGAGCCTCTCTATGAACTTGAGCATCCCCTCCATGTTGAATGTCTTGAAGTAGAACCTCGCACATCTCCTAGAGGGCACGCTCCTGAAGAGCCTCCCGCTCTGGAAAGCCTTCAGGAATTGAGGAGAATACCTATCGAGCCAGTATGGAACCTCCCAACCATCATAGAACTCCCTCTTCGTTGGGGCTCCGAAGAGGAGCAGTATGACGCCGAACTGAGATAATAGATAGACCTTCCTCTCCCTCCTATTGATTGAGAGATCCGATGCCTCGATATTGAAGAGCCTCCTAGATAGATCTATGATGTGGGAGAGTTGGAAGTCATCATCGTACCTCAGGGATATCGTTACATTCCCCTTCCCGACCTTGAACTTAGAGCTGCTCGAAACAGCATAACCGATGAAGGAAGCCGCAGCCCCTAGATCGAAATTCGGCTTTAGGAACTTCCTTATGCCCATCCCCTCAACGGATCGGAGGACATCCCATAGATCTATTCTAGCGAGTTCAGCTAATTTCAAAACTAAGATGAGGGGCATAGGTGAGCTGGGCGTCGACATTATCTTCATTACCTTAGCTAAGGAAATGCCTGTCTCCTTCGCTATTTTTATATAATTACTCACCCTAAGCGACCTAACGACGAGTTCCTGTCTCATCTCAAGGCTAAGCTTCAAAGGGTAGAGGGGGGGTGCTTTATTAATACTCAGCTCGATCCTAGTGGGGTCCTCATCCGAAGCCATGATCTGAATGGGAGTACTCCAACCTAGATAAAAACATTCACTCCAAATTTCGGATGGGATTCCTGCAAAATTTCCAAAACTATGATAAAAAAGAAAGAAGAATTGTATTATCTAGAAGCTGAGATCCCGAGCAGGCCTTCCAGCGTTGGGGATCTCACGCCTGATGCTATTACAGTTATCCTTGGCTCGTTCAAATCCTCAGCTATCCTGAATCCCCAGTAGACCCTCTCAAGGAGATAATCTTCGGTTAGGAGCTTAGTAGCGGAACCGGCTTCCTCTAAGCTCGTATTGGGAGTCGCTTGTAAGTAAACTAGTGCGGAATCAGCTTCCTTTATCTCAGCATCGAGTAATATGTTCCCTAGGGCTGTCTTCGCTGCATCCGCGACCCTCCCACCGACTCCGAGCCCTACAGCACCCAGGCCCGCTTCTCTAACTACAGCCTCGAAGTCAGCGAAGCTTATGCTGACGACATGGGGCATGTAGAATAGGTTAGCGAGATCAGAGATGACAGCAGCCAGTAATGAGTCAGCGTACTTAAATGCATATTGAACCTGTATGTATCCGATCTTCCTGCTCAATATGTCATTGAGGTTCACTATCGTGAGATCAGCCACTCCCATTATCCTCGAGAGGCCATATCTAGCGTTATTTACCTTTCCTAACCCCTCCCAAGAGAAGGGGAAGGAGACCAAAGCTATCCTTATCACATCTGGGAACCTGTCCCTAACTGCTGAGAGTATAGGCGCAACTCCTCCTGAAGCAGTCCCTCCTCCTAGCCCTCCAGTCACTATGAGGACGTTTGGCCTACCTATGGCAGCCATTATCCTATCTAGATCCGCCATTATGGCCCTCTCACCTACATTGGGGTTGCCTCCGCTACCGAAACCACCAGTTACAGTTTCTCCGACGAGAAGCTTGACATCGGATTTAATGGCCTTGAGGTGATTAGCTTCAGTATGTATGGCTATCGTCTTTACAGGCGCTCCGACCTCCTTGAGCCTATTTAAGGTATTGCAACCAGCTCCTCCTACACCTACTACTGTCATCGTTACCCTGGCACCTTCAGGAACTTCTGACATCGCCTAACCACCTCCCATGGAGCTCAGGAATTCCTCCACCATCCTTGACTTGACGCCGAATGTGTAGACAGTGACCTTAGGCGTGGTCATCTCTATGCTTGGCTTAAGACCGAAGTAAACCTCAGGTATGCCTAAATTCGTCGTTAGGACGTCTTGAACGTACGTCATTCCCTCGACTGAGACAGCCGTCTCAGTTGACTCGAGTATCCCAACTACCCCCTTGGCTCCCTTGTGATCGGCATCGCCGAAGGGATCGACTAAGGAGGACTCGAACGCCTCTCTCGCAGTCCTTCCCTCCCCGAATCCAGCGTAACCTAATCCAGATCCCTTGGCAATTTCCTTCATTATTGCGAAGTCAACGTTCTGCATTCCAGGGAGCGGTGAGAGGTTCTGAAGGGATGCTAGACCTCTTATAACGTTAAAGAGCCTATCATCCATCATCTTATATGCTCTAGTCAGCGGCACGTTCGTGAACTTCCTCTTCAGGACATCATTGAACGCAACCCACGTGACGTCAGAGAGATCTATTACCTCAGAGAGGCCGTACTTCGCGTTGTTTATCCTCACCTCTCCCTCGCTCGCGAACGGTATAACGACATAACTTATCGTTAGAGCATTAGGCAAGCTCTCCTTTATAGTCTCAGCCAACGTCACTATTCCTCCTGTTCCTGCACCCCCTCCTAAACCAGCTAAGAGTACTATGAGCTCCCTATCGCTCAGCATAGACACTAGATTCTCCTTAACAGCCTCCATAGCTTTCTTACCATTCTCTATAGTTCTAGCGCTCCTCCCACCCAGGAAGGATTCACCCGCGAGCACCTTTTGATCCGCTTTCGTTGCGCTGAGAGAGGCAGCATCAGTATTGACTGCTATTAACTTCGCATCTGCGAAGCCAGTCCTCTTGATGTTTGTTATCATATTGCAGCCAGCTCCTCCTATGCCCACTACGGCCAGCTTGAGCTGGGCAGTGGGCTCACCTCTCCTCCAACTCATTTCCTCCTCACCTCCACAACACCTTTAACTAAAACGACATCGCCAACAGCTAAAATATTTGATGGGGGGAGTGTGTACTCCAGGACTTTTTCACTTCCTCCCCTAGCTATCTTCACCCTGACGAGGAGGCTAGCCTTTCCCTCCTGATCTATGACGACATCCTCCACTAATCCTACCCTCCTCCCCGAGCTATCTATCACTTCTTTCCCCACTACCTCCTCCCTCTTGATCATCATATCCCTCCTTGTAGCCACCTGTCGACTAGCTCGGATCTAACTCCAGTTGCTAGGAGCATCACCTTAGGCTCATAGAGCTTCCAGTTCGGCTTTATTCCCCAGAATATGCTCATTATGTTGTAATCGCTTGAAAGCATCTGAGGTATCCTATCGAGCTCCCTCATCACTAATTGCGATTGATTGCCCTCAATGTAAACTATAGCTCCCTTAGCGTTCCTTATATCTGCCTGACTGTAATTCGCAGCTATTGAGCTCCTGAAAGCCTCCATCGCGCTCCTGCCCCTTCCTATCCCTATGAAGCCCAAGCCGGATCCCCTCACCAGGACCTCCATATTACTGTAATCTATGTTCACGAGACCCGGTTGCGGTACTATGTCCTGGAGACCTACTATAGAATCTATTATATCGACGAGGAGCTTATCCATCTCCCTGAAAGCCTGGCTGACTGGTAAGTTTCCTGCTCTCTCCTTGAGCAGATCGTTAGCATTGACTACGGTCATATCCGCGGAGTCGAGCATCCTGGAGAGGCCCCACTGGGCGTTCCTTATTCTAGTTGGTCCCTCCGATATGAAAGGTAAAGTTACTATCCCTATAACTATCTTGTCCGGGAACTTCTCCTTAATAGCCTCAGCTATCGTAGGCCCAGCTCCCGTCCCCGTGCCTCCTCCCATGCCTGCGGTTATCATTATGAGCTCCTTGTCCCTCAGTGGGGCTAATATCTTGTCCATATCTTGCTCAGCTATCATCCTCCCGAGCTCCGGCGAACCTGCGGCTCCTCTTCCCTTGTGAGCACCCTCTCCTATCAGTATCTTTATGTCAGCGCTTATCCTCTGCAGTGTAGGGGCATCAGTATTGACTGCGACAGTCGGAACTCTGACGCCATATCTCTTCACGTTGTTCACAGTATTATTGCCACATCCTCCAACGCCCACTAACACCATCTTGAGGGCGGAGAGCTCAGAAGCCCTAGCTAACTCAGACCTAGACATCATGGAAGTTCACCTCATAATGCGCTTCCCATGGATGCCATCTTAGACTCTAATATCCTCATAAATGTTCTCCTCAACTCCTCCATATCTGCTACACTTCCCCCCTTCGCCTCAATGTACTCCTTGATGGCCACTAGGGGAGGAATGTACGGGAACTTCTCCTGCCTCGCGAACCACGCTAGCGAGACCTCGCCCTTGTTCTCATCTAAGTACCTGTTGATCAGCTCAGCAACTGATACCCTAGGCTCAGGCTGAACAGGAGGCTGAACGGGTTGAACGGGAGGTTGAGGCTCCTCCTTCTTCTTACGGAACATATCCATCCCCCCTCAACTCATAAACCTAACTCAGCTAAAAAATCATCCACGTAATGAGACCTCACTTGAGTCACGAGGAGATTGACCCTCACATCAGGGTACTCGAAGGTCGGCCTAACTCCCATGAACACAGTAGGAATCCTGTACCTCCTGCTCAATATATCGGTGGCTTCCCTCATCTGATCCACCCTCAGATCGACGGACTTGCCCTCGAAATATATTATAGCTCCCTTCGCCTCCGTCAAATCGCTTCTAGCATAATCATCTTGCAGAGCATCATCGAAAGCCTCGAATATGTAGCGACCTCTCCCCACTCCTATGAAGCCCAAGCCGGCCTGATAGGATATCCTCGCGAAGTTACTCAGATCGACGTTAACATAACCAGGTCCTGTTTCCGAGCTCTGCATCTTAACGAGGGCATAGATGCTCCTCTCTATCTTCCTATTCACCATTGAGAACGCATAATTTAGGTCTACAGCTTTTGCCTTTTCCATAGCTAAGTCGTTAGCATTTACTATAGTCACATCAGAAGTTTCTAAGGTCTCCCTCAATGAGAATTGGGCATTCCTCCTCCTCTCCTCTCCCTCCTCTCTCATGGGTAACGTAACTACTGAAATCTTTATAGCATCCCTATTCCTCAAGCCGATCTCCCTCATGAGCACTGGGAGGCCTCCCGAACCGGTTCCACCTCCCATCCCAGCTATGCCTATTACGATATCTACGTTCTCATCCAAAGCCCTTAATACACTTTCTATATCTTCCTCCATCGCCTCCCTCCCTATATCAGGCACCCCTTGGGCTCCTCTTCCCTTGTGCGTATACCTGCCTATCAGGACCTTCTCATCGGCATCAGTCTTCTTTAGTACGGCGGAATCCGTATTGACAGCTATAGTCTTGACGTTCTTCGGGAACTTCTTGTAGAATGCACTTATTATGTTATTGCCACATCCCCCAATACCAACTATATTTATCTTAGCCTCAGTCGCTTTCTCTACACTCTCCAACCCCCTATCAACGGTCCTCCTCCTAACAGCCATCTCCATCACTCCCTCAAGAGCTCCTTAACATCTCCTATCATATCCCTCACGAAGGGAGAATCGACTCCAGTAGCGTAAACGAAGGACTCCGGTGTCCTGAGCATAGGATTCAATCTCGCCCCGAATGAGATCTTCTCGACATCATACTTCTCCGTTATGAGCCTCGGCCCATCTATGACCTCTGAGAGACTCGCGGTGGGTGGTATCTTGATGTAGAGGAGATAACCTGAGGCTGAAGTGGGGTTAGCATCTAGCAACCTAGTATCTATAGCGCTCTCAACGGCTTTCCTGACGCTCCTGTGGGAGCCTATGCCTATGAACCCTACCCCAGATCTCTCTATCATCCCCCTGAGATCTGGGAAATCGAGTCTCTGCAACGTGTCCCTGGGATCCAGCATCTCGACCATGTAATTTATAGCCATCTTCAGTATGTTGTCCATCCTTGAGTAAGCGACTTGCGCAGGCATCTCGCCGAATTTCTCCAAGAGGACATCATTCATGTTCACTACGACACTATCGTTCACGACGACTATTTCCCTCAACCCAGATTGGACGTTCTTCATCTTTGTCTGCCCTTCATACCTGAAGGGAATCGTCACGATAGAGATCATAGCTGGGGCCTTATCTCCATACTGATCCCTTATCGCCCTCAGTAGATATGGCAATCCACCGCTCCCCATACCTCCGCCCAATCCAGCTACAGCTATGAGGAGGTCGCAGATATCCAGAGTCCTTATGACCTTGTCTAAATCCTCATCGACTGCTTTCTGAGCTAGGCTTATATCTCCACCGCTTCCTCTCCCTCTCAGCGTATTCTCCCCGACCTGAATGATCTCATGAGCCTTAACTTGCCTCAGGGCATTTAGATCGGAGTCTAAAGCGACTAATTTCGCTAATTCCATTCCAGATCTTGCTAAGCTATCAATGGCCTTTATTCCTGCCCCTCCGACACCCAAAACAGTAATCTTAGTTGGTATCTCCTCAAACCTCGTTGGAAGACCGGCCCTACTGCTAGCCATATACACTTACCTCCCGCTTCATAGGACGAAAACTTCGGCCCGCCGCCTCACTCCCTCTCGATGGTTGGTGCAGGATCACCAACCATCACGAGGTATGACGAAATTTTTATATATATTTTATGTAAAGTCGTGGGGATATTTTTGCGGAGTGGAAGTGGGTCCCCTTAGTTATGATTAAAGTATAATCCGAGAAAAACAAAATGATTATCAATAAAACTTGTTTTACTAATTATTTATTATAGTACTAATTTATCAATCCTTAACACATCAATTGCAAAACTCATTATCCCATAAGAACTTAGTAATGCTCTCGAGAAGTCACAAACCAATGAGAGTGCTCTCTAATGGTATGTTATCTAATTAAAGAACTGAAAAATAATCATATCGATCTTTCTGAGCGTTTTCCTATCTGCTGGGTTTGAATGCTATACATCTCTCGAGATCCCCCTCCTTCTCCAATCGCTCGAATTCAAGCCCCAACTTCCTCGCTAAAGCTTCTGCAGCCTTTACTGGGAAAGCCGAGTCATCCAAAATAAGTAAGATAGCTTCTCCCTCTTTCAACTCTCTCACGACTCTGAGGAAAGTCGCTACTGGAGATTCAGTGCATCCCTCCAATCTCTTGGCTGTGTTTATCTCAGCGACTATCTTCATCTCATCACCTCCTGAGCTTACCATAGATTCGCTCTATCATCTCCTCTTCCTCTAACGCCTGCCTCTCGACACTAGTTAAATCCTTAGGTAGCCATTCAGGCAAATTATCCCCGAAATACCTCCTTATAGCTCTCCTCAAAGCTCCCACAGCTAAGATGCTGCAGTGCTTTTTAACTGGAGGTAAGCCACCGAGTTCATCAGCTATCTGTTGCCAATCAATATTCCAAGCTTCCTCTAAGCTCTTTCCCTTCACTACCTCCGTCAATACGCTAGCAGCAGCTATATTAGCTGCGCAACCGTAGCTCTCGAACTTCGCATCCTCTATTATCCCCTCTCTTATCCTCAAGTATATGCTTATGACATCTCCGCATGCCGGACTGCCTGCTTGAGCGAAAGCATCAGCATCCTCGATCTTCCCTAAGTTCTTAGGCTCCTTGAAGAGCTCCAAGACCTTAGGTGTGTAAGGAAGGGGCACCCTCGTACTCATACTCTCACAATAACTAGAGTTATTAGAATATAATCTTATCCTTTAGCTAACTCACCTCCCCAAGGGGCTTATAGACCTGAGCCTCTCCACAGCTTCCTTAACGTTATCTACCACGAAATTAATATCTTCCATCTCATGATACCTAGTCAACTTAAATAATATGCTCCCATGAGCCTCCTCATATTTCCTACCTATCGCTAGCATAACGTGGCTCGGTTCCAAGATCCTACTCGTGCAAGCGCTCCCGCTAGAGACGTAAACCCCCCTCATGCTCAACTCCACTGTGAGGGCCTCCCCCTCTACATGAAGGAAGCTTATGTTGACATTATCCGGGGCTCTCTCATCTCCTCTAGGACCATTCAAGATCGAATCCGGAACTCCATCCAATATAGAATCTATTAGGAAGTCCCTTAACGAAGATAACTTCCTCATTTTTCCATCTAAATCCTCTAGGCATAATTCTATTGCTTTCTTGAATCCAGCGATCGCTGGGACGTTCTCGACCCCTGGCCAGAGAGTCTGACTGCTCAACGCTCCCTTTACTATAGGTTCTATCTCCACTTCATCCCTTATATAGAGAGCGGCAGCTCCCTTAGGACCCAATATCTTATGAGAACTTATCGTGAGTAAATCGATATCGAGCTCACTCAGATCTATTGGGACCCTCATATAAGCATCACATGCATCCGTATGAAATATTACATTTGGATTTTTATCCTTCACGATTTCAGAGAGCTCCTTAATCCTCTGTATAGTCCCTATCTCATGATTCACCATCTGGATGCTGACTAAGAAGGTCTCGCTATCCACTAGCTCAGATAGGACATCGCTCAGCACGAAACCCCTCTCATCCACCGGAGCTCTGACTACCTTGAAGCCGTGCTCTTGTAAGGAGAGCGCGGGCATTAAGACGCTGTAATGCTCTATATCCGATAAAATAATCTTTCTCTTACTCGATTTCTTCGCAGTACCGAGTATAGCGAGGTTATTAGCCTCAGTCCCGCTGTGGACGAAGTTTATGTCCTCCTTATCAGCTCCTAGCGTCCTAGCTATGAGCTCAGATGTCTCATCTATCAATTCGAAGGCTTCCCATCCCGGTTTATTCGTTATCGATGGGTGCCCATAGCCGATGACGTTGAAGTATGGGATCATGGCCTCAACTACTTCCCTCGGGACCCATCCGGAGTTCTCATTATCCAAATAAACCTCTTTAGAAGGCCTTCCATGTACCTTCAGGAGATCTCTCACGCTCATGATCCTTCGGGGAGCTGAGTTGATGTAAATAATAATTTTAGTCCCTCAGGATATCTTCGGGAGGAGTTCCTCAGAGCGCCCTGGGATTATGATTAGGTCTTATGAGCCCATCAGGCCTCAGATTGCTTCAGCGTCTCGAGACCTTCTTGACCTTCCTGGGGCTCTCTATCTTCCTCATGAGGTAGTGGAACATTATTGAAAGGGTTAAGAAAGCTGCTACTGATTCAACTAGATATTTGGACTCATCGAAAGTCTTGTATAGGAGCTTCCTCTTGGATAACTCTTCCTTAGGTGCATCGAGCTTGCTCAAGAGCAGAGCTCTATCTGCAGCTAATATCGTCAAATTAGCCCTAGTCAAATTGACATTGAAGGTGTAGCTGATGCTCCTCGAGAACACATGATACCTCTCGAGCTCAACGCTGCCCTCAACCTCTATAGTTAGGGGAGTCCTGAACCTCACCAGAGCTCTAGATACATTAATCCCCTTTACTCCATCTAAGAGGAGATCTGCGTAAAAGCCCTTCCCCCCGACGTAAGCCAACTTACTAGCGTTTATGCTTATCGTAGATGAGTTCATGAGTATCTTCTCCTCAGCCGTCAATGAGATAGGCCTACCTACTACTCTGATCCTCCCTGTTGCCTCTAGTCCCGTGATCACGGCCTCTATCCTCGGTACCTCTTGATCTCCAGACTTGAGATCCAGCTTCAATCCCGGAAAGGACCTCTTGGCGTCTGAGAGGTCCCTCAATCCCCTATCGACCCACTCCTTGATATCTATCCCCCCTCCAGAGACCCCTATGAGCACTGACCCATTCTTAGGGTTCCATTCTAAGCTGTGGTAACCTGTTACATACCCGCTTATCACACCAGTGAAGTTCCCCGTTTCGAATCCCAAGACGCCTAGCTTCTCGACATCCGGGAGCTTTATGGCCCTTCCATTCACCACAGCTTCAAGCCCCTTCCCGAGCCTCAGCTCAAGCTCATTGCACTCCCAACTGATGGGGACACTGAAGGAAGGCCCTGATGATACGTTCCTCTCCCTTATTATCCTATTCACAGCTGTCCCGCTGTCTAGATAGAGCTGGAAGATCCTGTAGTTCGCGAAGTTCTTGAAATCGTAAATTATCCCCACGTAACCGCCTTCTCCGCAGACCTTAAGCTTGAACTCGCCCTTATCGAGCTCATAAGTAGTTATAGCTAGGTTCCTAGAGCCCCTGACCCTTATCCCATCTTCAGTTGGTGAGAAGTCGCCCTTTAAGTAGAGCCACCTCAAGTCCCCTCTATCCTTAGGTAACTCCTCCTCAACGCTCTGATTCGCGGAGCTGGGCCCTATGTAAATCCCCGCGGGAGCCCTCGGATCGTCGCTCAAGTAGATAGTGTGGAACGGAAGTTCATCCCTAATCAGTTCATAAGCTATTAAGCTCCTCCTCCTGAAGTAAACGTCAGACGGCATTATTATGGGAAGCGTGGCATTGGGAAGGGGTGGATCCCCTATCTCGATCCTCTCTACGGAGGGAGCAGATAGTATAGGCCCTAAGAACATGAACAGATAGTTGTAAGTGGAGTTCTCCCCGTTCAAGAGGGCTACATCCCCCATAGTAGTCAAGACAGATATATTCCCCCTCCCATTGAGCTCATAGAGAGTGAGGAGAGGGACCTCAGGTCCCTCTGAGATCCAAGGGGCTAATTGCCTCATATTATTACTTTTATGCATCAAAGAGGAAACAGCGCTGGAGTAATAGGAGAGAAGAAGCATAGGACTATCATTTTCATACTTAAACTTCACAGCGAAATCGAAGTCAGCTGGAAGGATCGAGCCAGAGGCAGTTACGTTTAACTGATTCCACCTCTGGACACTCAAAGCCGTTGATGAGAATCCCGAGAAGAGTATTAAAGCTAGTATTAACGCGTATAGTTTTGAATCCCTCCTTTCAATTACAATTTTTATTATGGGGGAGGATAGGACTGAGATCCCTATCAAGGCGTAAATCGGGAACCTATATTCCCAGTAGTTGAGCGTGAAGCCCGAGATCTTAACTAAGGTTATCAACCTACCTAAGATCAAGCAAACGAGTACGAAGAGAGCGTAATGATGCAGGGGCTCACGCATGATCTTCAGGGAGGCTATGCTCAAGAGCCCCGAGATCCCGAGGAGAGCGGGATAGAAGAACCAGGGGACCTGCCCTATGTAGTATATCTCGTTAACTTTGATCTCCCCTAAATGTAAGATCCATATCATCAGGCCTGATGCGAAGAGGGCTATCAGTATAGAGATTATTATGTCACGCTTGGAACCTATTAGCCCTATTAACCTCTCAATAGGCAGGAACCTCTTGAGCTCGTTCAAGAGGAGGGGGATCGGGGAAGCCAGTAGGTAGAGGCCAGGCCCTCCGTAAATGGATGGGGGTCCGTGAATCAATGAGAAGAGGAGGTAAATAAAAGCTCCCGAGAGGAGAATAGCTATAGAAGATTCCCTCCTCTTCCCGAATATTAAGGACGCTAGGGAGAGGTAAGCCACGAATAACAGAGATTCTGCTACGTGGACGAGGAATGTGAAGGTGCTCAGGGTGAATATGAAGAAGAACTTCTTCCTCCGTCCTTCGATGAATATATCGGAGTAGAGGAGGAAAGCCAGTAAGGCTATGGCCAAGGTCAGAGGGAGCCCCCAGAAGAATATAGGCTGGCTCCATATCAACGACCTGTAAGACGCTTCATTAGCCTTATCCAGCCCCTTGTAATCCGTCCCGAACTTGAGGGCCGCTATCCAGCCGAGGCCCGTCAAGAGGGACCATGTGAATAGGGATTCCTTCCTCCACTCGAGTCTGGAGAAGGATGAGGCTACGAGTAGGAAGGAGAAGAGATTTATCGGTACTACTGTGAGCATCAAGCTGAAGGTATCGGCCCCAGTCATCAAGTAAGTAGCTCCTAAGAGGGAGTTGTAGCCTAAGTAATTCCATGCGTGATAATTAGAGGGGGAGTTCGCGAGGTACCATGCTTGATCTTGGTGAAAGAGGAGGTCGTTCGTAGTATACCTGAATATGTTAGGATATGCTAGAGTGAGCTCGAGGAGGAAGAAAGCCGAGAGTATTAAGATCAATGCGTGATATCCATTCAATCTGAACTCGATCTTCCCCAAAGGGTTCCCTCCGCTCAGGGAGAGGTATATTGAGATCACGCTCATGGATGCTGAAATTATAACTATTGTCTCAAATATCGGGATCCTGTACACAAGATTTATAGAAAAGAGGAGCGAGATGAAGAGGCCTCCCATGGCTGCGGATAAGCCCAGGGCCTCCCAGAGGTCGCTAGCGATGAGGGGGGAGAGGGGCAAGAACATCAGGAGTAAGAAGATCATGCAGGAGATCGCGTTCAGCGGTGGTGGGGAGAGGAGCGAGAGTATCAAGAATACCAGGGGTAATAGAGCCAATATGAGCCCTATCCTAGGGATCTTGACCTTTAGAGTACGCTCGGATATGAGGAAGAGGAGAGAGATTAATGGTATAGCTAGTAATGGGATCTCGTATATGCCCAAGTCGAGGAGGAAGCTCATGAATAGCATCGATATGAGGCAGATGCCCAGTGGGAAGTAGAGACCTTCCAATCCCATCGCCTAGTCCTAAGGCCGAGATTATTAAAATTTAATGATAGGAGGGGCCTCGAGGCCCTCCGTCACGGATATAGTCGACGGACCTCTCATCTGAATCTAGCATTTTAGCTAGCGTGAGGCTTTTATTAGCCCTAGAGGAGCCTAACTACACCATCTAGCGCTATAGCCAGGAAGATGACCCCCTCAACTGGACTAGCTATTTTGTACATCTTCCTCGCCTCCCCCCTGCTCGGGTTCCTCGCGTACCTCATCGAATGTATGAGGAACCTGAGCGTTATCGGTAGGGAGAGAGCTAAGAATACTGGTCCTAAGGGACCCATGAGGAAGAGGAGCAGCTGAAGTATTACCATGAGTATGTTAGAGGCCACTATGAGTTTGGAAGTCCTCTCGATACCCCAGACTAGGGGAGCCATGGGGACTTTAGCCGCTGCGTAATCGTCCAGGTAATAGATGGAGATATACCATATGTGGGAGGGGATCCAGAGGATAGTGATGAGAGCTATCATGATGGCTTGAAGCTCTATGGACCCTCTAGCGGCAGCCCATCCCGCTAAGGAAGGAGCGGCTCCAGCTACTCCCCCGAAGATTATGGATAGAGGGGTGCGTCTCTTCATCCACATAGTGTAGACTAGTATATCGAAGACCATCCCCAGTGATGTAGCGAAAGCTGTCCAGGGGTTTATGAGGTAGGAGAGACCGAGCCCGATCATGAAGAGGAGGAGGCCGAATGAGAGGGCTTCGATCCTCGAGACCCTCCCAGATGGGACCGGTCTATCCTTAGTCCTGGGCATCATAGCATCTATATCCGCGTCTAAAGCCATGTTGACTGAAGTAGTGCCGGATATAGAGAGTAGCATAGCTGCCGTTAAAATTAAGAGGATATCGGGCCTGATACCTCCCGCGCCTAAGTAAGTGAATACTGATGTCAAGAGGAGGAGGAAAGTTTGCTTAGGCTTCGTGAGGCAGAGGAGATCGGACAACCTGAACTTCAGAACTTCGACTTGCATGATCCCACCTCAGGACTTATACTGATAGAGCTTAAGCACTGTCTCCGTCACGGGCACCCCCTCTAAGAACCTGTTGTTCACTTCGATGACCCTCCCCCCGAAGGGTATGGATGGGTTCACATATAGCAACTGGAACGGTGCCAGAGGTTCCCAGTCAGGATATCTCATCGCGTACTTTATCACGAGTACTGCCCTAATATTCTTATCACCGACTTGGTGGGTCCTGCTCCTCCTCACTGGGTTTCCAGCTATCTCGAAAACAGTCCTGTTCTCATACTCCTCCATCTTGAATGTCACATACACTTGAGTCCCTCCTAAGCCGCTATCACCACTCGGGCATCCCTCTACCTTACTCGAAACTTCCCCATTCATCAACTGGACGAAGACGCACTTCTTAGGCCTGTTAAGTTCGTCCACGATGAAGTAATTGATCGATGTGTAGTTAACCCCTAGGTATATGTAACTCGATTTATAAGTGACGTTGAAGAAGCTCGTGCCATTCAAGACGACTTTATTAGCCTTGATGACTTCTGATCCCCAGGGAACTGAGTAAAATCTCATGGATTCATTATCGTAGAACCACCTCTCCACGTAGTATATAGCGTAGCTCCCGTCCTTGAAATCAGCTGGATAACCAGCCCATCTCCAGAGTCTAGTGACCCTTATCGGATCCTTGAAGAAGTAAGGGACCGCTTCCCTCGTCTCCTGCCTCGTATGGCCTGCTATAACTATTATATCCCTCCCACCTTTATATATCGAAATTAGGAAGGTCCTAGGCTCATTTATCAAATTCGTAGCGTTTTCAGGCGGTATATAATTTGAGGAGATCTCCCCGATCCCATCGTAAGCCTTAGGACCTCCCAACAATATTATGACATCGTAGCTCTCTAAAGCCCTCCCGAAATCCTTAGGCCCGAGTATCTCGAAGGGGACATTAGATTCGCTCAATAGACCACCTAAGAATATAGCTGTAGGCTCGTCCGCCTTATTGCTTATTATAGCAACTCTAGGAGCTTTCTCAGCTAGAAGGGGCGTGAAGTTAATGAGTAAGAGGATCAGCAGGATTACGGAGCTCCTCATTTCTCCCACATGAGCGGGGGTGAAGACAAGTTTAAAAACTTTTACGATGAGTGAGAGAGATGCGTGCCGCGAAGCTGATCCTCCTGCTGATCCTCCTGCCTATAATTGAATCTCAAGCCCTTCCATACTTCGAGATATCGAGACTAGATATGAACGCGAGAGCTTTCGCATTTAACAACGATCTGATCGCTATTCAGAATGAGGAGCTCCTCTTGATGGGGAAGCCCCTCAATATGAGCGATTGCAAGCTCTTAGGTGGGAGGGATATCTTCATACAATGCGATGGGAGCCTCTTGAAGCTACCAGAGCTGAGAGAAGTCGCTAGATGCGAGGGCTGCTCCTTCATTCCTCACTCGGAGGAGCGTTACGCTATACTCAAGGACGGTCTCACACTGAGGATCGATGGACATGAGAGTAAATTCAATTTAAAGCCTAGGATTGCGAAGTGGTCGAGTGATGGGAATTTCCTAGCGGTAGTTGATAGAGATAGCGCCATGCTACTATCTGAAGATGGGATATCCCTCAAAGTGGAGTTGAACACGCAGATATTCGATGTGGATCTAGCTGATAATATATTATGTGTAGCGGTGAAGGATTGCGAAGTCTTCGCGTTCAACGAGAGAGGGGTAGCGTGGACCAATAAGTTATGTAGCTGCTGCATACCTCTGAAACTGAGTTCAGCAGATGGACTCCTCTTCGTGGCTCTGCGGGGGAAGGAAATAGCTATACTAGATCCCGAGAGCGGGAGGGTGCTTCAGAGGATAGAGGTCCCTAGTTACTCGATATCCTCCTCCGATGGTATCATGGCCTCACTGGATTCGAACGGTACGCTCCACGTATTCGCGGATCTAGCTAAACTGAGGGTAGAGGGGAAGAGTTATGGGATACTGCTGAGTTGGGACATACCGGGATGGGTGAAGGGAGAGCTGTATTATGAGCTCAATGGCAGCTCTGGGAGCGTGGAAGTCTCGAGAAAATCCTTCATACCCGTGGGAAGTTCCGGGAGCTTCAAATTGAAGCTTAAAGACTTGAACGGCCTTGAGGTGGAGAGAGACGTGAATTTGAGCGGCTTGGAGGTGAAGCTCTCACCGGATGGCTTAGTTGAGGTGAGAGGAGAGGGAGAGATAGGGATGAGCGTCCAAGGCAGGATCTACAATGGGACTAGAGCTATCGTAGATACAGGTTTCCTCCCATTCTACGAGGTCACAGTCCTGAATTACGGGAAGCCCATCGCGACCTATCGATGTTACAACTCGAGGTTCACAGCGATCTCATCACTCTCAACAATATTCATAGCAGCGATCATCCTGAAAAAGCTTTTAGAGAAGAGGCGTTAACTTAACTTATGGATTTAGGCATAAGAGGTAAGTTAGCTGTGGTAACGGGAGCTAGCTCTGGCATGGGGAAAGCATCCGCTATATCGCTCCTGAAGGAAGGATCTAGAGTCCTCATATCCTCCAGGGGTGAGGAGAAACTTAAGAGAGCTGCTGAGGAGCTCTCGAGATACGGTGAGGTCTACTTCCAAGTCTCAGATCTGAAGAGAGCTGAGGACATATCTAAGCTCTATGAGAGAGCTGAGGAGCTCGGGGGAGCTGATATACTAGTTATCAGCTATGGAGGGCCTAGGATAGCTAGATTCAGGGATCTGGATGATAGGGATTGGTATGAGGCATTTGACTTACTCGTTATGAGCTCCGTGAGGTTATCCAAGCTCTTCGGTTATAGGATGAAGGAGAGAGGGTGGGGGAGGATAGTCCTCATAACGTCTACAGCTGTGAAGGAAGTGAACATGAATATACCTCTCTCTTCAGTAGTTAGGACTAGTTTAGTAGGTTTGATAAAAGTATTATCGAGGGAGCTAGCTCCTGAAGTCACGGTGAACGGTATCATGCCCGGGAGGATAATGACGGAGCGTCAGAGGGAGCTATTAGCTGTCAGAGCTGAGGAACTAGGTATTAAGCTCGAGGAGATGGAGGAGGAAGCATCTAAGGAGATACCTCTGAGGAGGTTCGGCAAACCGGAGGAAGTAGGAGACCTAATAGCTTTCCTGTGCAGTGAGAGAGCATCCTATATATCGGGAGCTCTCATCCCCATAGATGGAGGGTTGCTCACCCTCATCTGAGGTGATCTCATGGATTTGAAGTTATTGGAGAGGCTTTCTTTGGCATCAGGTCCACCTGGCTTTGAGGATGAGGTCAGGGAGATCATAAAGGGGGAGTTAGAGGGTAGGGTAGATGAACTTCACGAAGACGGGTTCGGGAACTTATACGCTGTGAAGGGGAGCGGAAGGAAGGTCATGTTCGCGGCTCATATGGATGAAGTAGCTATGATGGTGAGGCATATAGATGAGAGGGGCTTCCTAAGAGTAGTCGCTTTGGGAGGACTCAGCCCATCGCAATTAGTCGCCCAGAGGGTAGTGGTACACGGGAGGGAGAAGCTCAAGGGAATCGTGGGCTCTCTTCCAGCTCATATGGGTGAGGAGAGGATCCCCAAGATAGATGAGCTTTACGTAGATATAGGGGCTTCCAATGGGGAGGAAGTCCGGAGCCTCGGGATAAGGCCGGGAACTTTGATAACTTTCGATTCCCCGTTCATATATCAAATTGAGACGGGATCTGTCATAGGGAAGGCATTGGACGATAGAGTGGGTTGCTTCCTATTAGCTGAAGCATTGAAGAGCGTGGAGCCTAGCGAAAAGATATACGCTGTTTTCACTTGTGAAGAGGAGAGGGGGCTCAGGGGCGCTCAAGTAGCAGCTAATAGAGTGAAACCGGATCTAGCTTTCGTCTTAGAGGGGACTATAGCTTCAGATGTACCTGAGGTCCAGGAGCATAAGTACATAACTCAACTCGGGAAGGGGCCAGCGATAAGAGTGATGGATAGAGGATTGATAGTCAAGAGATGGCTCCTAGAATCGATGATAACTAGAGCTGAGGAGCTCGGGATCCCCTATCAACTTCAGCTCTCCCCTGTGAGCAGCACGGATGCTGCGCCTATAAGCTTGAGTGGGGAAGGCGTAGCTGTCGGTGTGATCTCAGTCCCAGCTAGGTATATACACTCACCTCAAGCCCTAGCTAAAGTCAGCGATATAGAGAACGCTCTCAAGTTAGTTAAGAGCCTCATGGAGGATCCTCCGAAGAAGTGAATGTCGAAGTAACTTTTTTCAATTATCCCCTCCTCATTCCCGATGCATCCCTTCATGACTTACGATAGCGTCGTCGCCTCCGAACATTATCTAGCATCTACGATAGCTGCTGAAGTCCTGAGGGATGGAGGAAATGCTGTAGATGCTTCTGTAGTGGCTTCCCTAGCTCTCTCAACTCTCCTGCCCCATTTGAGCGGGTTGGGAGGTGATTTCTTCGCTCTGATAAAGAGGGGGGAGGAGATCAAGTTCATAGACGGATCTGGCCCCTCTCCCTCTGAGTTGAGTAGGGATGAGCTATTCAGAAGGGGCTTCAATGAGATGCCGGAGAGAGGGCCCCTATCCATAACGGTACCAGGTCACTTAGATGCCCTTCACCTCATGTGGAAGCTCTACGGAAGCATGGAATGGGGTTCCCTAGTCTCTAGAGTTGTGAGACTCGCTGAGAAGGGATTCCCAGTCAGTAAAAGCCTTTCGGAGGCTGTTAAATCGAATAGAGAGCTCTTATCATCTGATGAAGGGTCCTCCTCAACTTATCTCACTATAGGGGCTCCTGGATCCCGATATACCTTTAAAGGACTAGCGAAAGCCCTCGAAATTATTTCAGAAGATCCAAGAGAATTTTATGAGGGAGAAATAGCTCAGAAGATAGTTAATTATGTCAGGAAGAGGGGAGGCTTGCTCTCAATGGAGGATCTCTCTAAATACAGGGCTGGAGAGGGGAGCCCGATATCAGCCCGTATATGGGGAGGTCTCGCTCATGAGATGCCCCCTCCTACTCAAGGGATAACGACTCTACACATGATGATGCTCACTGAGGAGTTAGATAGCCCCAGATCTTGGAGCAGATTGAGGAAGTTGATCGAGATATCGGAGAGAGCTTACAGCGTGAGGGACAGATACGTGACGGATCCTAAGTTCATGAGGGTGAGCGTTGAGGAGTTGCTCCATCCCTCTATCTTCGGAGGCGGAGCTCCGGGGAGGATGGACGATGGAGATACTACTTTCTTCAGCGTTATAGATCGAGATGGGATGATAGTAGCGGGGATCCAGAGTATATTCTATGCTTTCGGCTCTGGAGTAACTGAGCCCAACTATCAGATAACGCTCAACTGCAGAGCTTCAAGCTTCTCATTGAGAGAAGACCACGTAAATAGGCTAGAGCCGGGAAAGAGGACTCTCCATACACTATCTTCGCTTATCTTCGAATTCGATGATGATTGGTATGTCATAGGAACGTCGGGTGGTCACTACAGGCCTCAGATACACTGGTGGCTCTCTACGAACATATTCAAATTCGGCATGGACCTGAGGGAAGCTCTAGATTTCCCTAGGGCTTATTTCGATCCCTCAAAAAGAGTCCTAGTCGTTGAGGAGGGGCTGGAGATTGAGAACGGTATGAAAGTAGATGTCAGAAGATATCCCTCTAGGCTCGGTGTAGCTGCTCTTGCATGCATGAGGAAGGATGGGTTGAGGATAGGTTGCGCGGATGTGAGAGGTGATGGGGGCTGCTCGGGGATCTAGATAGAGAGTATCGCTGCTAGCATTACGGTAGTGATAGTATCGGTCATCGTGGTCTCCAGAGGTATTATGAAGTTATCTGGGTTCAGCCCCCTCTTGAACGCTAGTATCGCTAGAGAGAACGTGAATATCGATATGAGGGGGAAGAGTATCAAGTAAACTATCAGAGGTATAGCGAATGATCTCAAGTTCCCTCCCACGGAGAAGCCTAGAGTAGCGTATAAGAAGTAGTATATGAGGCCAGCGATCCATATCTGAGCCAACTCACCGATTCTAGATGAGATCTCGCTCAATGATGGTCTCATCAAACCGGTGAATAACCTAGTAGTTGAAGTAGATCCGAATATAGCGCCGCAATCACCTAAAGTATCTATTATCGCTGGATATATCGTGAGGATCCCTGGAGTATCCTCGATCCTCCTCCTAGCTGAGGATAGGGCGAATCCTGAGATGCTGGATATGAGGGTCACTGAAGCTATCGTCGGGAACGACTCCCTGAGGGTCCTCCTGAACTCCTCCTCCCTCGAGAAGATCGCGACTACTGAGAGTGTGAATATCACTGTAGCTGAAGCTATTACATGATTGAGGGCAGAGGGGCCGAAAGCTATAGTTAGGGCTATGATGTAGGAGATAGTAGCCCATATATCCGCTACCGTAGATGATATCGGATAGACTACGGCATCGGGATCGAGCCCTCTCTTGAAAGATTCGTGACCAGCTAATGATGTAGCGGGCACTATCAACATCATAGCTATAGTCTGCGAGGATATAGCTGTAGATAGGATAATGGGGAGCTCCTCGAGAGTAGCGCCGGAGAATATGAAGGCCAGGGATCCCATGAGGAGGCTCATGATGAGGGAGAGCGTCACCATCGATGCCAATATCGAGTAATAATACTTAGTGTTCCCCCTGAAAGCTGGTCTCACGGTCCCCAGATGGAGGCCCGTGCTTATCCTAGCTGCCTCGATCCCATTCAGAGCCCCTCTGCCCGTGAGTACTATGGGATAGAGAGCTATGCTCCAACCGGTCCTCAAAGCGAGGCTGGAAAAACTTTCTAGGAGGCCTCCGGCTATGAGTCCACCCATATCGAAGCTCAGTGAGAACATAGAGTCCCTGAATATCTGGAACCTTCTCCTCCGATCTTTGAGCATCGCTATCATCACCTTCCATCATCGAGCCCCCCTCAATTCCAGAGGTCACTCGAGCTGAAGTTATAACTCTTTCTCCCTCAGCCCCTCCAACGTAAACCCCTCTGTGATGCGAGGGGCATGGGAGTCATTATATTTTATCGAGCTTCCACTAGCTGATGCAGGAGGACATGCTGAGGAGATTGGATTCCTCTCTCATGACGAACCTATTTAAGACGCATAGGATCGTAGTAAAAAGAGCGAAAGGTATTTACGTAGAAGATGTTGATGGGAAAAGATATATGGATTTCATGACAGTGATAACGACAGCTTACTTAGGCCATAACCCCGATTACCTCGTTGAAGCGATAAAGGGAGCAGCTGAGAGCCTCATAGCAGGAGGCTCCTACGTTTACTACTCAGAGTACTTACTGAGAGCATCTGAGAAACTCCTTTCCCTCTTCCCTAAGGAGCTGAATAGAGTGGCATTCAAACCCGGAGGAGGGGAGGCAGTTGAACTCGCGTTGAAGCTAGCTAGGAAGTTCACGAAGAGGCAAGAAGTGTTAGTGACAATGGGGTCATATCACGGGAGGACTTCCGGCTCTCTAACTTTCCATGGATCTAGGAGGAAGGAGTTCGGCCCATTGATCCCTGGGATGAGCTATATACCGTATCCTTACTGTTATAGGTGTCCTGTGAAAGCGGATAGTTGTGAGAGCTGCTCAGATTCCATCTTACAATTGATAGACTATTATTTGAAGTTCTCAGGGAACAGGGATTATGCTGCTCTCATAATAGAGCCCATACAGGGAGTAGGTGGGATAATTTACCCTGAGGATAGCTTCTTCCCCAAGCTAGCTTCTATCCTGAGGGAGAATAACTCCCTCCTGATATTCGATGAGATACAGACCGGCATGGGTAGGACTGGGACTACTTGGAGGTTCGAGGCCCTTAACGTAGTCCCCGATATAGTCGTGGTCGCTAAGGGAATGACAGGAGGCCTGCCATTAGCTGCTGTAGTGACGAGAGAAGAGATAGCGGCATCAATGGAGCCTGGGGATGAGCACTCAACTTACGCAGCTCCCCCATTAGTGATGGCAGCAGCAGAAGCTACTCTATCATATTTCATCGATAATAAGGAAGCTATACTCAAGAACGTCAGGGAAGTAGGTGAGCACGCTCTCAAGCTCCTCGAGGAGCTCAAGGAGAGGAGGAAATTAGTTGGGGATGTCAGAGGGAAAGGGCTAATGCTGGGAATAGAACTAGTCAAAGATAAGGAGAGCAAAAAGCCCGCTAGGGAGGAGACAGTTCAACTTTGCTTCGATAAAGCCCTGAAGAAGGGGTTGTTGCTCGCGACTAGCGGGTGGTATGGGAACGTCATAAGGTTCGCGCCTCCTCTAACTGTGAGCAAGGAGGAAATTGAGAGAGCTGTCCAGATAATAGATGAGAGCCTCGGGGAGATCGAGAGCTGATAAGTCATAATGACATGAAATAGTACAATAGATCAAAAAAGTGACATTAATGATAGGAGCTTAAAGTGATTAGTTCTAAAAGGAAGATTCCAGAGGGGTCAGGGTTCAGAGAATCTATTTAATTGACTCGGAAATAGTGTAATGGGGTGATAGATACGGAGCCAGCTATAATAGTCCATGGTGGTGCTTGGGCCATACCGGATGAGGAAGTTGAAGCTCATCTAACTGGCGTCAGGAAGGCTGCTGAACTCGGCTGGAAGGTCTTAATGGAGACGGATAACTCATTAGATGCTGTCGAGAGGGCGGTCATTTTGATGGAAGATGACCCGACTTTCGACGCTGGTATAGGATCCTTCCTGAATAGAGATGGTCACGTTGAACTAGATGCTTCGATAATGGATGGAGAGCTCAATGCTGGTGCTGTCGCTTCAGTTAGCAGGGTGAGGAATCCCGTAAAGTTAGCTAGGATGATAATGGAGAGGACTGAGCACGTGCTATTCATCGGTGAGGGAGCTCATAGGCTTGCGGAGAGCTTCGGTATTGACTTAATAGATCCGGGAGAACTGATAGTTGAGAGGGAGAGGAGGAGGTGGGAGGAGTTCAGAGCTAAAGGGATGTCCCCGAGGAAGGCATTCGAGAAGGACTCTACAGTGGGTGCCGTAGCTATAGACTCTAAGGGGAGATTCGCTGTAGCTCTCTCAACTGGAGGCTCTCCCTTCAGGATGGCTGGGAGAGTGGGGGACGTCCCCGTGATAGGAGCCGGCTTATACGCTGATAATAGGAAAGGAGCTGCAGCATGCTCAGGGCATGGGGAAAGCATAATTAAGGTTGTATTAGCGAAATCAGCTGTAGATATGCTCGCACTTGGTTTGAGCGCTATGGAAGCTGCGAGAGCTGCTATCGATCTGCTCGGGAGAGTCGGGGGGAGAGGGGGCATAATAATGATAGATAGGGACGGGGATCTAGGATACCATTACAATACGCCGAGGATGGCTATAGCTCATGCGAAGAAGGGGGTAGTGGAGGCCCTCATATGATCTTTTACGCTAGCTTAGAGGATTCTAGCTCCGATATCCCCCGGGAAATCATATCCAGCTATGCTTAAATCCTTCTTAGAGGTCAGTTCCTTCAGAAATTCATTAAAAACTTCTCTCTCTAAGATCTCCTCCCTGACAGCGAAATCGTACTCTTCCCATCCTATTGCTGAGAATTTTAAGCCGAAGGATTCTGCAATTGGCCTTATCGTCAAAGTGACATCGGCCTTCCCTCTAACAACAGCCTCACAAGCGGATGAGTGCGTGAAGTACTCTCTCCCATATCCTCTTACAGATGCCCCCTCGAACTCATCCAAGATTCTATCTATCAATATCCTCGTCCCAGACCCCTTATTCCTGTTAGCTAACCTCAATTTGCCGGAGATCAGCTCATCTATTGAGAAATGATCCCTATAGGCCCAGCCTATCTCCCTCTTATACCCTTTGAGGAGGGCCACTCCCCTTGGGAAGAGCTCCCTCACGAACGGGACGTTGTACTCCATGCTCTTCGAATCTAAGAGGTGAATACCAGAGATATCAGCTTCCCCGAGGGAGAGGGAGAGGAGGCCCCCGCAAGAGCCTATCCAGTGAGCTTCCACGCGGATCCCCTTCCCCCTCAGATATTCCAATACCCTCTCCAACAAGAGGTCATGGCTCCCCATTACTATTAGATCCCCTCTCTCAACTTCCTCAAACCTAATGGGCTTATTGATACCGAATCTCCCCTCCATCTCCTCGAAGAAGTTCAGTAATTTGATGCCGATCTCAGTGAGCTCAGCGCCTCCCCCTCCGACCCCTCCCCTCCTCGGCCTGATCACCTTCTCCCCTAGCTTCCTCTCTAGGGAAGTTATCCTCCTCCAGGCCCTCGCGTAAGGGATCCTCAAGAGCTTAGCTGACGCTAGTATTGAACCAGTCGATGATATCGCTCTTAGGAGGTCTGCTGTCAATCCATCTAATAGCACGGAGTTCCCCCTCATCAACTTCATCTCCAGCTTGACCTCTAAGTCATCGAGATCCACATGCCTTAAGACAGCTGCTACCTATTAAGCTTCTCTCAAAGCAGTTCGAGGCTGAGCTGAGGTAGATCTCAAGTATGAAGGATCTGGAGAAGTTTTTATAGGAACCGTTATTCATTAATGAATAAGGGAGTCCCATGCGTTTCAGTAAGTACTACCCCTTGATCGCACTCCTATTAGTCTCACTCGCTCTCCTGATCACATACAAAGGGATCTCATCACCTCTCTCTCCAGCCAAATCGTCTGAGAGTATCAAGATATTTCTAGCTGGCTCCCTCCAGATCCCCCTCGAGGAGATAACGGAGCTCTATAGTGAAATTGATCCGGATCTAGATTTCCAGTTGGAGGCTAGCGGGAGCGTAGAAGCGATAAAGAAGGTGACTGAGCTCGGGAAATACGCAGATCTGGTTTTAGTAGCTGATTACAATCTAATCCCTAAGCTCATGGCGGGTCACACTGAATGGTACGTGGTCTTCGCGACGAACAGACTCGTCATAGCTTATACTGAATCGAGCAAATACGCTAATGAGGTGAATGAGGCCAATTGGTATCAGGTACTGATGAGGGAGGGAGTCAGAGTAGGTATCTCAGACCCGAATAGAGATCCCTGCGGGTATAGGAGCATAATCTCCCTCCTCTTAGCGTCTCCGAATGGATCTCTAGCCTCAGAACTACTGAGAGGGACGAACATAAGGGTCAGTGGGGCGGAAGCATGGATCCCCGATCCAGTTCAGGGATCTGAGAAGCTTTTGATCAGGCCCAAGAGCGTTGAACTATTGGCCCTACTGGAATCAGGGGTCCTAGATTACGCTTTCGAGTACGAGAGCGTGGCTATACAGCGTAACCTCAGTTACGTGAGGCTACCTGAGGAGATCGACCTCGGGAACCCGGAGTTGAGGGAGCTGTACTCTACCGCTAAAGTGCACTTGGGCTCGGGTGAGGTGATAGAGGGGGATGCGATAGCTTACGGGCTCACGATACCTAAGGTAGCGAGGAATGAGAGGGCCTTAGAGTTCACGAAGTTCCTCCTCACTGAAGGGCTCGATGTCCTTGAGGAGCTCGGTCAGAGAGTTATGAGGCCCCCTTTAGCTTATGGTAAAGTCCCTGAGGAGCTAAAGGGCATAGTTAAGGAGGTCAGAGGATGAGGTTCGACGTTTTCAGAGCCTTCGGTATATTTGGGGCCTTTCTGATCCTCTTCTTACTCATCCCCATTATCTCCTTCGTAATGGGGACGGATCCCGGGGATGTAGTGAAGTACGGACTGGATGATGCAGCATTAAATGCTCTAGCGGTAGGGATTTCAGCCTCACTCCTCTCCACTATCTTCCTCCTGATATCAGGCATCCCACTATCTTACTTCCTCGCTAGGAGGGAGTTCCACGGGAAGGGACTCCTCAAAGCCCTCATAGACCTGCCATTAGTGATCCCGCACGGAGTGGCTGGTATAATGCTGCTTATGGCATATAACTCGAGGGCTCCCATAGGGTCACTCCTCTCTAAAGCTGGCGTAGTGATTGAGGACGGCTTCTACGGTATAGTAGTTGCTATGGCCTTCGTATCCGCTCCCATCATGATAGGGAGCTTAGTAGATGGCTTCAATTCCATAGATTTGAACCTGGAATATGTAGCTAGGAGCTTGGGAGCTTCTGAATGGAGGACTTTCATTGAAGTGACTCTCCCGCTGTCCCTCCGCTTCATAATCACTGGCTCCTTACTCTCCTGGGGGAGGGGGATCAGTGAAGTCGGCGCTATACTCATAGTAGCTTATTACCCGAAATCGATGAACGTCCTGATAATGGACAGGTTCTGGACTCATGGCCTGAGAGCGGCTAGTGCTACAGCCTTGCCCCTCTTCTTGATAAGCATCGCAATATTCATGATCGTGAGGTTCTCATGGAGGGAAAGGAGATGATAGAGGTCCGAAATTTACGCGTTGATCTGGGAGATTTCTCGCTCAAGGACATAGACTTGAGCGTGCGTGATGGTGAGTACTTAGTGGTCATGGGACCTACTGGCGCGGGGAAGACGCTCCTCCTTCAGACGATATTAGGATTCGTTGAGCCTAAAGAGGGGAAGATAATAGTTGATGGGAGGGATGTGACGAAGCTTCCGCCTGAGATGAGGGAGTTGAGTTACGTACCTCAGGAATATGCACTATTCCCGCATATGAGCGTTTTCGACAATATAGCGTTCGGGCTCAAGGTGAGGGGAGCGAGCTCAGCGGAAGTCAGGGAGAGGGTCAGGGAGATATCTGAGATACTGAGGATATCGCACCTCCTCGGGAGGAAGCCGATCACTCTGAGCGGAGGGGAGAAGCAGAGGGTAGCTCTAGCTAGAGCGCTCATAACAGAGCCTAAAGCAGTCCTAATGGACGAGCCCCTCTCAGCTATTCACAGGAGCTTGAGGGAGGAGCTTCAAGCGTTCCTGAAGGAGATTCATTCTAGACTCGGCTTCACAGCTATTCACGTGACTCACGATCATCTGGAAGCTAGCTACTTAGGGGATAGGATAGCTCTGATCGCGGGGGGTAGGGTCGTCAAGATCGGGAGGTTAGAGGAACTGAGGGATGATCCCGAGGCATCCGATTTCATAGGGCCTGAGAACATCCTTAGAGGGAGGGCTGAGAGGAAGGAAGGGTTTACAATCGTTAGAGTGAATGATATCGAGTTTATCTCAGCTTACGAATCTGAAGGAGATGTCCTAGTCATCGTGAGGCCTGAAGATATATTCGTGCACCCATCGGGCGAGCTCCCGAAGGTGAGCGCGAGGAACGTACTGGAGGCTCGAGTCTTAACTGTGAGATATAGGCCCCCTATTTACGAGATTTCCCTAGAGACCTCTGGAGTCAAGCTGAGGTCCTTCTTAACGAAGCAAGCGTTAGAGGAGCTCGATGTGAGAGAGGGGAGGAGGATTTTGATATCGATGAAAGCATCAGCTCTAAAGCTCTTACCATCCGTGAGACCCTGAATCATCTCCTCACAGCTATGACCTTACCGGGGAACTCCCCCATCAAGAACCTAGCCAATCCCGATTCCTCGAGCTTCCTACTGCCCCTACCTATTATCACGAGGATGAAGTCATATATGTCCGCTTTAGCTAAGGAAATCGCGACTTCCCTCGGCTCACCGAACTCGATCCTATAAGTCACCTCGAGGCCCATCCCCTTCAGCTTAGATGCTATCCTGTTGAGGAGCCTCTGAGCATTTATCCTCTCCTCCTCCACTTCCCCCGAACTGAGCCCCGTGGGATCTATTATTGAGGTGAGATGGACCTTATATCTACCCTTAAGAGCACGTGCTATATCCTCAGCTACATCCTCATCCTCATAAGGCCTTATGAATGCTATAACGCTCCTCCTATACTCAGCTGGTCTCATCTCATTAGCGGATACTCTCCCTAGGATCGGTAAGCCCGCTAACTTCCTGTAGCTCACATACGTTATGATACCTATGAGGAGCCAGAGGAGGGCTAAGGACCTCCCGATCTTGTGCAGCAAGACTACTATGCTGAGGAGAACCCCAACTGACAGGAGCCCTATAGTTGCAACTAAATTTATCCCCCTCCCCCCTATCCTCAGGTCCCCCGGAACTCTCCAAGGCCTATAGGCATCTCTATCTATCTCCCTCAACTTGGGAAGTGAGAGGTGGACTAAAAGATATGAGATGAGACCAGCGACTGTATAAACGTCAGCTATCTTCTCTAACTCCCCCAGGAAGCTCATCAAAATCGCTATGACCCCCGAGAATATTATAGCTCTAACGGGAGTTCTACTCCTTCTACTAACTTTAGAAAGATTTTCCGGAATAAGCCTGAATTTTCCCATTGAGTAGAGTACCCTAGATACCCCTATCACACCAGTATTTGAGGAGGCAAGTGTTATCACGAAACCCGTGAATGCTACAAAGATAGAGGCATAACTCCCTATTAAAGGGACTGATTCCACTATGATAACCATGGACATCTCCTTGTGTATTGCGAGTGCCTCCCAGCCAGCTACTCCTAGGGAAGCTATAGAAATGCCTATGGCGAAGATGAGGACGGAAATTGCTGAGAGCTTCGTCGCCACTGGGATCCATTTATATGGTCTCTTTATCTCCTCTGATGTTTGGGCTATGGACTCTATCCCTATGAAGGAGCTCATAGCGAGCGTAGTGCCATATAAGAAGTTCTGGAACTTCAAATCGAGCCCAGGTATGTAAGAGACATCCTCATGTATGTCTGGGGCTCCGAACTCGCCTAAGTTTCTTAAAAGCCCCGATGGATCTTGCAATATGAGGAATAAACCGGAGCCAAGTATGAAGGCCTCGACAGCGAGATCTATCGCTACTAGGGCCTCAGTGAAGATCGTGGATTCCCTTATCCCTATGATATTGATGATGAGGAGGAAAAGTATTAAGATCGTGGTCGTTAAGACTAACCCGCTGAGACTTAAGGGACCTATCCCAATGGAGAGTTCCCTTATGAAGGGGAAGAGGAAAGATAGGTATCCAGAAGAGGAGAAAGCGAAGAGAGATATATCAACGATATAGCTTAATATGAGGAACCATCCAGCTAGGAAGCCCATATGATCCCCTAATCCTCTAGCAGCGAATATCTGGGCCCCTCCAGCTAGAGGATATGTTGAGCTGAGCTCCGCATATGCGAAGCAGATCGTTACATAGACTATAGCAGCTATGAGGAATGAGAGAGGCGCTGCTCCCGCTGAGAATAGGAATACGATACCCATCGCCATGTATATATCGGCGCCGACATCAGCATAGCCCATTGAGAAAGCGCCGAAGAGCCCAATTTCCCTCTTCAGTGTGATTTCATCCCGTTTAGATGCTTCTTTTCCCACCCGAGCCCACCCTTTTCAGCCCACTGCAACTACGTTCAATTTATTAACTTTCCCTCTGGAGAGCTCGCGCTCAAGTTGGGGCTTCAAGCTTATTCTAAATCAAATTAAAGAAGATAAGGAAATTCAATAGTATAACTGACGAAGGCTTAAAGAATTTCCATTCTTCACATAATTATTTTTAAATTTCATGGAAACTATGAAAAATCCTTTTATTCTGAAAATTCAGTTAAAGGGAGGGTCAGCATGGGTGTGAAGGATAGGATACTCGAGGAGCTGAAGTCCGGTCCTAAGTCCCTAGAGGAGCTAATTAAGGCCACAGGAGCTAAAGTGGGTGTGGTGAAAGGTCAACTGACGAGATTGGAGAAAGCCGGGAAGGTGGAGAGGACTGATGATGGAAAATATAAACTGAAATAAACAATATTTTTCAAATCTTTTCTTTATGAAATCTATTTCGGATCATATATGAATTTCCGCTTAATCGTCATGAGCGATCGCAACTAGTCCATGAGATTCATGAGATCAAATTCCTGCTTATCACGATAATCGGAGTCCTATACTTCTCTGAGAGTTTCTCTATTGAGATCCTAGCTATTACTTTCCTTATGGTTCCTCCGAATGTCCCTCTCACTAGGAGGAGCATGTCATGACCTTGTAAGCATTCCTCTATACCCGTGAGGATGCTCCTGGAGAGCACAACTCTAACTCTGGCTTTCATCCCTCCTCTCTCAAGCTGTTCAGCTAGCCTCTTCAACTTACCCTCCCACTCAGCTAGCTCCTCTGAGAAGGTCTCCTCATCTAGGGGAGCCGTCATAGGGATCCTGATGACATGCAATAATGTTATCTCAGCATTCTGGATACCGATAACCCCAGATATGAGAGCTCTAAGCTTATCTGGGGAGAAATCCTCTATTACTGGGAATAATATCCTCCTGGGATTCTCGCTCACTCCTCTAAGATCCTCCCTCCTCTCTTATGGGTGTGAAGCACGACGAAGCTGTTGGTCCCCCTGACTCCCTTCAGATCCATCAGCTTCCTGAGTATCTTGCTCCTGAACTCCTCGATAGAGTCGACCTCTATTACAGCGACTATATCGTAATCACCTGTCACCTCATAGAGGTCGACGACCTCATCTAACTCCATCAACCTCTCGACTACGTTATCGAGCTCACCTAAGTGAGTGTATATGTTCAGGATCACTAGCATAATTATCTACCCCGAGCCCCCTCATTATCTTAAAAAGGTACTCGAGCCGTCATCTCATCGCCCTTATTATCGGTATCACGAGAGCTATCGAGAGAGCTATGTACGAGGGGAGCCACGAACTCGCTCCGGACATCGAGATTATGGGGAGGAAGCTGCTCAAGTACGGGATGTAAGATGTGGATCCTATCTCGAGGGGCTCCTCCCCCGCTAGGTGATAGAGGATCAGTGAGAGCGAGGAGGCCAAGAACCAACCTAAGTAATTGGTCAGCGGTACCCCGAACCACTCACCTCCCGCCTCCCACACCCAGATGCCTCCCTCGACCATCACAGGGTCTAGCGCCATATCCAGAAGGACCATCAGTGAAGAGGCAGTTAAGATCCTCATCCTCCCCGGGGAGATGTAGAGGGAAGCTAAGTAGCAAGTGTAAATGTAAATGCCCCAGGCTATTATCACTGGGATGGGGACTCCTCGGAATGTGAAGCCCTCGAAAGCTAAATAGCGGTAACTCCCGAAGGGGATGGAGTAGTTCAAGCCTACGAACTCGAAGATGAATCCTGATATGGATCCGAATATTGGGAGGAGAATTATCCCCCTCACTCTAGTGCTCATGAGTAATAAGGATAGAGAGAATAGGATCAGCATCAGGGAATCAGCCGTTCCCCTAGCTCCGATTCTCCCCAGGATCGCATTGACTATATAACTGAGCGAGAGGAGGAGAACCGAGGCCTCTACGATCCTTCCCATAGGGTTCACCGCGGGCCGCCCGCTTATTACCTTTTAAGCGCTTAAGTTGGGGTGGAGATCGGTCCATCTTTATGACGAAATCCATCGCCTTCATCAACTCCTCTACTAGAGTCCTCTCCCTCTCATTCAATCCGCTCCCCTTATCGTCGAAATCCTTACCGTAGTAAGCGTTGCCCACGAAGGTCTTAGAGGAATAGATGCACTTCAGCAAGAGGTCCGGATCCCCTGAGTGCAAGTAGATCGTTAAGTCATTTATCACGAGGGCATCCGTAGGTCTTGAAAGAAAGGAAATTAGGATAGGTCTTATCTTCTCCTCATTATCCCTAGCCAACCTTAAAACTTCTTCAGCGTTTCTGCTCTCGATCCTGGGAGCGTGCAAGCCCTCTGGCCTCTCGCAATTCTCTACACTCATGTAATTCGAGAGGGGGAGGCCCACTCCTCCCCTCCCCGGGGCGAAATCCATCAAAGTCAAGCTCCCTATTTG
>Ga0197143_1000221_pt1 | contig 67664 bp, 56 predicted proteins | sample GBS70_MetaG_FD_148603 | JGI IMG/M metagenome (GOLD analysis project Ga0197143, IMG submission 148603) | Sediment microbial communities from Great Boiling Springs, Gerlach, Nevada, United States - GBS 70_MetaG | ecosystem: Environmental > Aquatic > Thermal springs > Hot (42-90C) > Sediment...
TAATAGATTGTATATTTCTAGTTTCGTGAGAAGATATGAAAGTTTTGATACTAATCCAAGAGGTGATCGCCTTGGACATGATTTTGATTTTTATTCAACCTTAATTGCCGATGGAAATATTTTTTATACTGTATCGCCAGGTACTGGCTTTCTAGATTCATACTCGCCTCCTAGGAAAAATAGAGAATATTTCATTCTTGGTAGTTTAATTGATGTGCAAAATATTAACTTAAATATTTCAGCTGATTACAAGTATTACCGGTTTGGAGATTTGTGGAGAAGTAGTCAGATTTCTGAAAGTATAAATGACAAAAGTAGTCTTTTATTATTTGAAATTCATTATTATTTAAACATAGATAAAGATTCTATAATCTATAAATACGTTCATGAACATGCTCAACTGAATTATTTTACGCAGATTAATTACTATGGTAAATTTACAAAAACATTAGACGATGCTTCTGAAGGTACGCTGCCTGAGGATCAAATAACCGTTGATTTTTTGGTAAATCCACAAGTCGTCAAGCTTCAAGACTTGGAAGCCAATTTAGCAGAGCGTCCTCAGGTAGAATTCATTGTGCAGGTACGCCAAGAAGACCTGCCGGTCTCTGGCCTACCGGTAGAGGTCATTGGACCTGTTGCGCGGGATGCATTGCCTGATGCAGATAGCCCCCTCTGGCTACCTGAACCGCGGCAGACAGATAGTTACGGTCACTATGCTTTCTACTGGACACCTCCTCACCGATCGTGGTTTGACGATAAGGAAATGCCTTACCGATTCCAGTTTACTATTCGTATAGGAGAAGATAGATACTACAACTTATTGGTCGAGGTGGCCAATTTGATCATTGTAGGACGTGTATGGCAGCGGCATGCCGGAGCTTTGAATGATCCCACAGATAAACGACCGCTTATAGGTGTAGAAATAAGTTTGGATCCTAACTTTCCTCCAGGTCAAACGTTGCGAACTGGAGAAGGAGGATATTTTGAATTAGGAGTTAAAGATCCTGGTCGCTATGTCGTATATGCTAGACGTCCTGAGTACTGGGAGGATGGCTTTCCGAAGTGGACGCGCACGCAGGCAGTAGTGCAAGTCGAAGAAGAAGGACCAAATCCGGACACTTTAGAATTGTATCTGGCTGCACTGCCAGTTGGACCTTTACGGCGTAAATGGGCTCCTTCACTACAGCAAACCCTGATGTCATCAAAAGAAGGGGCTATCTATGGTGCAGCCTTAGCAAAGGCGTTAGCCTATTTAGATGAATTATCCGTCCAATCGACCACAGATTCCCTGGATGAAGAAGCATGGCGACGTTTGCAGTTGGGATTGTTTAGTGCTTATCAAACCCTGGAGGGAGCTCAAGTCCTGGCTGCCTGTGGTGTGTCGGCGCTATGGGACACCTATTTTGGACTAGTGCTCCAGGTGGTGGATAAGCTGGTCGATGGGATAAAACTAGTAGCAACGCTGCGGGATATTTTGCGTCAACGGCTTAAAAGCCTATCTCCCAATAGCCCAGAGGCAGTGCAGCTACAGCGTCAGTTAAGGCAACTTGATGAGCTAATCGCCAAAACAGACGAGATTGTCAAAAAGATTCGTTCGAAGATAGAAAAGGAGCTAAAAGATTTAGAGGTCGGCATAGCTAGTACACGTCAGCATCCGAATCCGGACCCTCGGGTGCTCCAAACGCTAGAATTTTTGCGTGATCGCGTGTATCGGCCTATACTAAAACATTTGGAAAATTTGAATTTGTTGGAAATTTGGCAAGGAGCAACATGGAATATTACGGGATGGCTTACCCAATGGTCGGGGCGGCTTAATGAGCTGCTTGAAGGGGTGCGAAACAGATTAGCCGATGGCTTGCTCGATGGGCTTCGAGGGGAAGTGTCGAGTTTGCTTGAGCAGGAAGTAACGTGGGCGCGGGCAAGATCATTCCCGTTATATCCTTTGGGGTATCGGGACGCGCATCGGAGTAGTACAGCCCTGCTGCGGCAGATGGAGCAAGAACGGCAGACGCTTCAGGGATTGTGTGAAGGCCTACAAGGCCTGCGAGAGCAGGTCGGTGCCGTTCTAGATATGTTAAATGCTTCAGCGTTGGCAATTTCGGCGGCTTCGGCATGGACGTTAACTCCCTTCCTTGCAGCTGTAACAACGGCAGCAAATACCGTGACGCTTGTACTGTCTACAGCAGCGGGATTGCATGTGGGCACTCGGATTGGTGATGCGGTAAGCCGGGAGGGGAGCTATGCGCGACTGGGCTTAGGTGCTATGCGCAAAGCCTTTAGTGTTGAAGAAGGAGCTCTGGCCGTTCGGGTGCATTCGCCAGTTCACCTATTGGTAGTGGATCGCCAAGGGCGCCGCTTAGGCCGCGGTGCTGATGGTCGCTACTATGATGAAATACCTGGAGGAAGCTATCTTCCCAATTTTGAGGGAGAAGGCGAGACAATTTGGTTGCCTGTAGGAATAGATTCGTTTCAGGTGTGGATTCAAGGGATTGCCTCTGGTTCATATCGTTTATCGTTGTTGCAGGCAGCGGGTCAGGACTCGGTGGTGATTCTAAAAAGCTGGGAAGGCTATACGGCACGGGGTGCATTGGCACGGCTTACGGTTGAAAATGGAGACGTATCGGAAGAGCTTGTGGTCGAAGAAGATGCGCCCGTAAGCGTTCGCCTACTATGGGAAGGCATTCAAAGCGACACCCTTACAGTGGCTTTAGGGGGGATGATCCGATTAAGAGCCGAGCAAGAGCGACAGGGAAGCTGGATCCCGCTGTTAGGAGGGGACTGGATGCTGGAAGACAGCACGCGTGCGCGCCTGCAAGTAGTCGACGCAGATCTTATCGTAGAAGGAATTCATACGGGACAGACGACATTGCGACTGAACTTAAGCGGAAGGGAGTATGCTTGGCAATTGCAGGTGATTGGATTGGAAGTACAGGTGCTTGTGGATTCGGTGGTGCAGCTAGGACAACAGGTGCCTATCACGGTGCGCCTGTGGCGCAACGGATCTCAAGCTGCCAGCGAGGCTGTGCAGCTGATAATAAGTGGAGCATTCGGAAAGTGGCAAACTCAGGGCACTACCGATGTAGAGGGGCAGTTTGTCGTTAATTGGACGGTAGATGATACCGTGGGTGTAGGACCCATAAGCTTGACGGTCTGGCACGTGTCCGATAGCTTACTCCTGGGGAGCCGAACGGTAAAAGTGATTCGGGGATCCTATAACCAGGAAACCTTAGAGGAAGAGATCTATCAAGAAAACGTGTTGGTAGGACGCCTACGGATCGAACGCGAAGCTTGGGGGAGTGCGCTGGCGCCTCTCTTGCTAAGAGAAGTCGTACTTCCAGATAGCCTACCCTGGCGTTTGCCAGCCAGTTATAAGCCCTTGAGCATAGGGATAAGTTTTGGATTGCTTGATGAGGCTTCGGCCGAGCTCATACAGCCTCAACGTCCAATGACGTTATGGCTTCGTGGGGAAACAGGTGGAGAAATAGGCCTCCTTTGGAATGGGCAGAACTGGGAAGAAATAGAGATTGCCGAAGAAGAGGGCAGCTGGTATCGGATGCAGTTGCCTTATAGCTGGGGGATTGTTGTAGTGGTCCGACGGGAAAGTATTGTAAGAAGCACTCCGTTGGAAAAGTTACCGGAGCATATGACCATTGACGGGCCTTATCCACATCCGGTAGGTGCAGCAATGCAGTTTCGTCTGGCTGTACCCCGTTCAGGTCGGCTTCAGGTGGGGGTGTATGACCTTATGGGGCGTGAGGTCGCGCGTCTCTTAGATGGTCAAACTGCGGCTGGATGGTATGAGCTACGTTGGGAAGCCGATCACCTTGCTAGTGGTCTATACTTTATTTACCTGCAAAGTGGCGATGCTTATTTAATCAAACCCTTCATAAAGGTGCGCTAAAACCAAGAGGCCTTCATAAGTAAGCGAGGGTGAGGACGGCGACGATCAAGCCGGTGCAGCCCCAGCTCGGCGGCAATGCGGAGCGCCTCGGCGTACTCGGCAGGACTCAGACGCCGGTTGAGCTCTGGGAAGGTGGCCCTATTGACCCGTCCGGCCGGGTAATACTGGTCCATCAGGTTGATGTAGGTGTTGGAGCCCAGCTCTCGGGCGATCCATTCTAGGATGGCGCGCGTTTCGTCCAAGCAGCCGGGCATGACCAGATGCCGAATCAGCAAGCCCCGGCGCGCCAGGCCTTCGTCGTCCAGTTCCAGATCGCCTACCTGTCGGTGCATTTCCTTGATGGCTACCCGGGCATGTTCGGGATAGTCGGCAGCCTTCATATAGCGCTGGCTGCGCTCCGGACTCCAAAACTTAAAGTCAGGCATGTAAATGTCGATGATGCCTTCGAGCAGGCGCAGGCTTTCGAGACTGTCGTAGGCGCTGGTGTTGTAAACAATAGGCAAGCGCAGCCCCTGCGTGACAGCAATAGCCAAGGCTTCGACGATTTGAGGTACGACGTGTTCGGGCGTGACTAGGTTGATGTTGTGGCAGCCGAGTTCCTGAAGCTCCAGCATCATGGCCGCAATGGCCTCGGGGGGATGACCCGGCGGCGCCTTGTGCGGCTTAATGGCCTGGCTGATGTCATAGTTCTGGCAAAAAACACATCGCAGGTTGCAGTGAGCAAAAAAGATGGTGCCCGAGCCGTTCCAGCCCCGGAGGCAGTCTTCTTCACCGAAGTGCGGAAAGTAGCTGCTCACCAGGGCGTAGCGGCCCGTCTTACAAGCAGCATAGCGATTCTCCAAACGATTGACCCCACAGTCACGCGGGCAGGCTCGGCAATCCGTTAGCATAGCGCGCGCCTCTTGGACCCGGCGTTGCCACTCAGCAGGGCTTAAGTTTAAGTAAGAAGGCCAATAGGCCAGCATAGCGCCAAAGGCGACTTTCTTTTTGGAATAGCTGTTGTATATTTAGGGCTGGGAACGAAAAACAAGGCTCGAGATCCTATAGCGCCCCTCTTGCTACTACTACATGGCTTAGTTTGAAAACAGTAAATCCGTTCCCGTGTCGCGTCGTTTAGAGCTTGCCGTTTTGCTGTTTATCGACGGCCTGATGTTTAGCCTGGCCTATGGATTACTCTATTTAGCCCGTTTTGAATGGCAGTGGTTTGGACAACCTGTGCTCTATCCGGCGACGTTTTGGTTGCCGATGCTGTTGATGACAGCTTACTGGATGCTGCTGTTTGCTTTTTCCGGGTTGTATCGCGAACGCTACGCCGATAGCCGATTTGATGAGCTGGTGGCGCTTTTTAAGGTGGTTAGTGTAGGGGTTTTGATTTTGGTCTTTGCCATTTTCATTGACACCTTAGAACCTAGTTCCACGCGTGAAGCGATTTTCTTTTACTGGGCGTTGGTTTATGGGTTGGTATCGACGGGACGCTTAGGGGTGCGTACGGTGCAGAAAATGCTTCGAGTTCGGGGCTATGGGGTGCACCGAGTGCTTGTTGTGGGATGGAGCGACAAGGTCGAAGAACTTAGTCAGGAAGTAGCTCGCTATCCGGAAGCAGGCTTAAAGGTAGTGGGTGCAATCCGCCTGAACCGGCCGGGAGATGCTTTAGCTTCTGTTGAGGTCGAAGGGGAGGGGATTGCTACGGTGGCCAACACGTCGGCCTGCACCACGATTGAAGCCCTGCCTCGGCTCATTGATGAGCTCAAAGTAGAGGACGTGCTGATTGCTCTAGAAGGACGAGATCATGATGCCCTACTCGAAGTGCTTCGGTTGTGTGATGGAAAGTCGGTTAAGCTGAAGCTGGTACCGGACTTTTACACCCTCATTGGCGGTATGGCTCGTACCGAGCACATGTACGGGCTGCCCCTCATTGAAGTGCTGCCTGAGCCCATGCCGGCCTGGGAGCAAAGCATGAAGCGGGTCATGGACGTGACCGTCTCCCTGGCGGTGCTGGTAATAGGTCTACCGCTTTGGATAACGATAGGGCTGTTGATCCGCCTTACGTCGCCTGGCCCGGCCATCTATAAGCAGCAACGCGTCGGACAGCACGGGCGCATCTTTACGCTCTACAAGTTTCGCACAATGTATGTCGATGCGGAGGCACGTACCGGGCCTGTCTGGGCTACGAAGGACGATCCCCGCGTGACCCCTATCGGACGTTGGCTACGTCGCACCCGGCTGGATGAGGTACCACAGTTCTGGAATGTGCTCAAAGGGGATATGAGTCTGGTGGGGCCGCGACCTGAACGCCCGTTTTTTGTGGAACAGCTTGCTCGTGAAATTCCGCTCTACAACCGCCGTCACCGCGTTAAGCCCGGCATTACCGGATGGGCTCAGGTGCGCTGGAAATACGATAATAGCCTCGATGACGTGCGCCAGAAGGTCAAGTTTGATCTGTTCTACATTGAGAACATGAGTCTACGGATGGATCTAAAGATCATCTTCAGAACCCTCTACACCATGCTGGCTGGAAAAGGGCAGTAAGCCAGGCCCACGCATTCGCGGCATGCCTTTGTACCTTGGTCCCGAGCACCTGGAGTAAGCCCTTCTTGGAGAAACTGTCAGCAGATCAAACCATACTTTGCATGCAGGAAATTTGTAGTTTGAAGCCGTATTAACCCCGAAGCCCAATCGATGGGTGTTATGGACATTGCGGTGACGACGGATCTGAAGGCGCTCTACCGCGCGCTTTTGTTACCCCGGGTAATTGAAGAACGCATGCTCCGTCTGATTCGCCAAGGCAGGCTTTCGAAATGGTTTAGCGGTTACGGACAAGAAGCCATTGCCGTGGGATGCACATGGGCCCTTGAGGCACGCGATTACATACTTCCCATGCACCGCAATCTGGGGGTGTGGACGACCCGTGGCGTGCCGCTGCGACCGCTGTTTTGCCAGCTTATGGGTCGGGATGGTGGATTTACCAAAGGGCGCGATCGCACTTTTCACTTTGGGCTGCCGGCCTATCGCATTATTGGGATGATTTCGCATATGGCCGCCATGTTGCCCGTGGCCTGTGGACTGGGGCTGGCCGCCCGGCTAAAGCAAGAAAACTTTGTGGTACTTGCCTTTAGTGGTGAAGGGGGAACGCGCGAAGGAGACTTTCACGAGGCGCTCAACCTGGCAGCCGTTTGGAAGCTGCCGGTGATTTTTGTGGTGGAAAACAATGGTTATGGCTTATCGACGCCGGTACACGAAGCCATTCCAGTCGAAGACGTGGCCGATACCGCGGTAGGCTACGGTATGGTTGGGGAAGTGGTTGATGGGAACGATGTGCTGGCAGTTATTAAAGCAGTGCAGCGCGCTGCCGAACGTGCCCGTGCTGGCGAAGGCCCTACGCTTCTGGAAATGAAGACGTTTCGCATGCGGGGCCATGAAGAAGCTTCGGGCACAAAGTACGTGCCCAGGGAACTGTTTGAATATTGGCGCAAGCGAGACCCAATTGATCGCTTTGAAGCTTATCTGGAGCAAGAAGGCGTCCTGTCGAAAAAGGAAAGGCAAGCCATTCGGGCCGAATTAGAAGCCGAGGTGTGGGAGGCTACCGAGTATGCGTTGGCGCAGCCGGAGGTCGAAAGCACGCCTGAAGCCGAGCGGGCCGACCTATTTGCGCCGCCGTTCCTTGCGCTTCGCGCGCCCAAGCCGTCGCGTCGGGAGTTGCGCTTTGTGGATGCCATCTCCGAAGCGCTTCGGCTGGCCATGGAGCAGGACGAGCGCGTGCTGCTTATGGGTCAGGACATTGCCGAGTACGGCGGTGTGTTCAAGGTGACGGAAGGGTTGGTCGCGCAGTTTGGCAAAGAGCGGGTGCGCAACACACCGATCATCGAAAGCGGGGCGGTGGGCGCCGCCTTAGGGTTGGCTATCGAAGGATTCAAGCCGGTTGTGGAGATTCAGTACGCAGATTTTATCTCCTGTGCCTTTAACCAGATCGTAAACAATCTCGCCACAACGCACTATCGTTGGGGACAACCCGTGAATGTGACCATCCGAGCGCCTTTCGGAGGTGGCATTGGGGCTGGTCCTTTCCACTCTCAATCTAAGGAAGCCTGGTTTTGTCATGTACCCGGCTTGAAGGTTGTGGTACCCGCTACGCCAGAGGATGCAAAAGGGCTGCTGCTGACGGCCATTGAGGAGCCCAATCCGGTGCTGTTTTTCGAGCACAAGTGGTTGTACCGATCCGTACGGGGTCCTGTGCCGGAGGGGGTTTACCATGTGCCGCTGGGGAAAGCGCGCCTTGCCCGAGCCGGTACGGATGCCACCATTGTTACCTATGGGGTGGGGGTGCACTGGGCCCTGGAGGAGGCCGCCTGGTGGGCTGAGCGGGGCATCTCGCTGGAGGTGATTGATCTGCGCACGCTGATCCCGTGGGATCGTGAAGCCGTACTGGCTTCGGTGCAGAAGACAAACCGGCTGCTTGTGCTGCACGAAGCTACACGTACGGCTGGCTTTGGCGCTGAGATTGCTGCTGAAGTGGCTGAGGCGGCCTTTGCGTGGCTCGATGCCCCTCCGGTGCGGGTTGCCGCCGAAGACCTGCCCGTGCCGTTCGCCCGGACGCTTGAAGAACAGATTTTCTCGGCCCGACCGCGTTTGCGCCCTGCCCTGGAGCAGCTGCTTCGTTTTTGAGAAGGGGAGCGGATTACCACGCTGACGTGGATCTTATTTGCAAAACCCGGGCAGGGGCCTTGTATGCAATGCCGCCTGCATCTTCAAGCGCCACGCAAATCAATAAAAGCGCTAACGTTTGCCGAACACGCTTTCAGCCGGTTTTCGTCGACTCTGATTGATAGAAAGCTGCCGGGTCAATATTTTGCCATCCTTCACCTCGAACTAAGCCTTGGAATGCGATGAGCGAGACGCATGCCATGCCTGAAGTAGGCCAGGAAGCGCCGGATTTCGAAGGGATTGACCAGCACGGACGCCCGATTCGCCTGCGCGACTTTCGCGGCAAGAAAGTCGCGCTTTACTTCTATCCGAAAGATGACACGCCGGGGTGCACGAAGCAGGCCTGCAGCCTGCGTGATGGGTATGCCCGGTTGCAGGAGGCCGGCATTGTGGTGCTCGGGGTGTCGGCCGACGACGTGGAAAGCCACCGGCGCTTTGCCGAAAAGTACAGCTTGCCGTTTCCGCTCATTGCCGATCCCGAAGCGAAAATTTGCCAGGCCTATGGCGTCTGGGGCGAGCGCACGCTTTACGGCCGCAAGTTTATGGGCATTCGGCGCACCACGTTTCTCATCGATGAAGAAGGCAGGATTCGCCAGATCATTCGCCGTCCCAAGGTCGAGCAGCATGCCGATGAAGTGCTGCAAGGCTTTGGGTTGTAGGGCAGGGGTGCGGCGTCAGGATCTCATACGCCATGGGAAGTTTGTCGAATACGCCCGGCGCCGCGGGATTAATGCGCAACCGCACCACGTACTTTTCCCTATCCCACTCTTTGTGATCGAGCAAGGGGGAGGAGTTATCGAGCAGAATCCTGGCTACTGATGTACACCTGGAAAATTGCAGGTGTGCTCGGGTGGGTGCTGCTTCTGGTCAGCGCCTCCCGGGCACAACCATTTTACTTCGGCCACGATCTTTCTTACTCCAACCAAATGGAGGATTGTGGTGCCGTTTTTAAAGAAAACGGCGTGCCCAAAGAGGTGTATCAAATCTTTGCTGATCACGGAACCAACCTGATTCGGCTGCGACTTTGGGTGGATCCCTCCTGGCAACAGACGCTCCGTCAGCCTCCTGGCGTTAAACCGCAGTACAGCGACCTAGAGGATGTGCGTGAAGCTATTGCCCGTGCACGCGCAGCCGGTATGCAAGTACTGCTGGCACTTCATTACTCGGACTTCTGGGCCGATCCAGGGCGTCAGGTCATTCCGGCTCGATGGCAACCCATTGCTCACGATCTGAACGCCCTGAAAGACTCTGTCTACGCTTATATGCATACGGTGCTGGCAACGCTGGATCGTGAAGGCTTGCTGCCCGAGATTGTGCAAATCGGTAATGAAAACAACGCCGGCATCCTTATTCATGCCGGTATGGATGCCAACTATAATGGCACCAACCCGGTAAGCTGGGACTGGACGCGCCATGCGCAACTGTTTAATGCGGCTATTCAGGCCGTGCGAGATTGGGGACGTATAGGAAGCTTCATGCCCAAAATCGCGCTGCACTATGCCGGGTTAAACGGCGCGCGCACGCATTTTCAACGCTTGATCAGCCGGGGCGTGAGCGATTTTGACATTATTGGCCTGTCTTACTACTATGCCTATCACGGCGGTAGTATTCAAGAACTTGCGGCTGTAGTGCGCGACCTAAAGGCCCGCTTCCCCTCTTATGAGGTGATGATTCTCGAGACAGCCTATCCCTGGACGTCTCGTAATTTTGATGCATTAGGAAACATCATCACCACACCTGATCCTGCCTATTTCCCTTTTTCGCCAGAAACCCAGCTGCGCTATATGGTCGATTTAACGCGCGCTGTAATGCAAGCAGAAGGGAGGGGCGTCGTCTTTTGGGAACCGGCTTGGGTGTCGACGCCTTGTCGGACGCCTTGGGGACAAGGCTCCTCTCACGACCATGTCGCTTTTTTTGAACCGGCCACGTATAACCTGATCACCCAGGGAGGTATTGGCTGGACGCACCGCACCTGGTATGCCGATTTGCTCCCAAGCGAGCAAAGTACAGAGCCCGCATCGCTGGAGTTTGCGGTCTACCCTAATCCTTTTCGTCATGCGCTAACGATTACATATCGCCTTTCAGAACCGCAGTTTGTTGTTTTGCGGCTCTACGATGTGTTGGGTCAGGTGGTAACGACGCTACTTAAAGCCAAACAGGGGGCCGGAAAGTACCACCTTGTGTGGAGGCCGGATGCACTTCCTGCAGGAACCTATCTGCTTCGGCTACAGACGTGGCAGGATAGCGCAACGTATGGGGTAATATACCAGCCATAAGGAAACGCAAAAGATCAGCAAGAAATATCATCCGGACTGGCGCAAGGGGAAGGAAGCAGGTTAACTTTACAGGATCCTGGTAAAACCTGCCATCGTTCTCTGGACACTGAAATCAACCCCAACATGATAGGATTCGATACGTACGAAGCCGTTATTGGCCTGGAAGTGCACTGTCAGCTTTTGACCGCCTCCAAGGCGTTTAGTCCGGAGTCTACCCAGTTTGGGGATCCGCCTAACACGAACGTCGACCCCATCAGCTTGGGACATCCCGGAACGCTTCCCGTACTCAACGCGCGCGTGGTGGAATACACCCTGCGCATGGGGCTGGCCACGCACTGCAAAATTGCCGAGCGTTCTGTTTTTGCCCGTAAGCACTACTTTTACCCGGACCTTCCCAAGGGTTATCAGATCTCTCAGTACGATACGCCTATCTGCTATGATGGCTATGTAGAGATTGAGCTGGAGCCGGCAGGTGATGGCCAGGAGGCTGTGCGCAAGCGGATTGGAATTATCCGCATCCACATGGAAGAAGACGCCGGTAAATCCCTGCACGATCAAGATCCTTATCACTCGTTGTTGGATTTTAACCGCTGTGGTGTACCGCTAATCGAAATTGTCTCAGCCCCAGACATCCGATCGCCCCGAGAGGCGGCGCTGTACATGCAGAAAATCCGGCAGATTGTGCGCTATCTGGGGATCTCGGACGGTAACATGGAAGAGGGTTCGCTGCGCTGCGATGCGAACGTGTCGGTGCGCCGTCGGGGCGAGATCAAGCTGGGCACGAAAACCGAAATTAAAAACCTCAACTCGTTCCGTAACGTAGAGCGCGCGCTTGAATACGAAATCCGGCGACAGATCGCCATCTTAGAGCAAGGGGGGCAGGTAGTGCAGGAGACGCGGCTGTGGGATGCGGTGCGTCAGGAGACGCGGCCCATGCGCAGCAAGGAAGAAGCGCATGACTATCGTTACTTCCCGGACCCGGACTTAGTGCCTGTTGTGGTGACGGCCGACCTGCTGGAGCGTATCCGGTTGCAAATGCCTGAGATGCCTGAAGTCCGCCGTCGCCGTTTTATCGAAGCGTTAGGACTTCCGGTCTACGACGCCGGTGTACTGACCGAAGAGCGGGGTGTGGCCGACTATTACGAAACTACGCTGGCTGCGCTGGTTCGCCTAATGCCAGAAGGGGACCGAAAAACACAGGCAAAGGCGGTCTCGAACTTTGTAATGACCGAAGTGCTGCGGGTGTTGAATGAACGTCAGATTGGTATTGAAGCTTTTCCAATTGAGCCTGAGCGATTGGCCGCATTGATTCGCCTTCGCCTGGAAGACCGCATTAGTTCCACGGGCGCTCAAGAAATTTTTAACACCATGCTGAGCGATGCCCGTATGCCGGAGGAGATTGCCGAGGCGCACAACCTACTCCAAGTTTCTGACGAAAGCGCCCTGATTCCGATCGTGGAGGCTGTGCTGGCTGAAAATCCCGATAAGGTGCAAACCTATCTGAATGGCAAGACCGGTTTGATGGGATTCTTTATTGGCCAGGTGATGCGGCGCTTTGAAGGTGCGCCGGATCCCAAGCGGGTGCGCCAATTGCTGGAAGCGCGTTTGGAAGCAGCTCGTAGCACACAGGCATCCTAAAGTGCATCATGACGTATCGCGTAGGTCTAATTGCTGGTCTGTTTTTAGGCCTGATGTTTCTGGGCTGTAGGTCGCAGCAGGAGAAGCTGGCCTGGAGCGTGCTGGAAGGCCAGCTTACTGTAGCGCCTGAGGTTGATCCCACGCCGGACTACCGCGGTTTTGAGGTGTTGGTTTACCGGCTCGTTAATGGTGGACCTGATACCCTGGGCTTGGCTACGACCGACAGCACAGGGCACTTTACTTTGCACATTCGGGTGCCCAAGCCGGGAATCTATCCCCTTCGAATCAGCCGGCGCGGTACGGTACTGGCCAGTGGCAGTCTGGTTGTTGTTGCAGGAGATTCTGCGCAGCTCCGTGCCGTGTTCCCTCTTGAAGGAAGGCGGTTATTGGTGCGTTCCCGCGAAAATGCTGCTTGGCTAGCTTATCAGAATGCCCTGGCACTTCATAACCAGGACCTTTTACGGGAACTGCAGACCGGATTGGATTCGCAGACCGTGCAACAGGTGCTCCAGCGCACCTTAACCCTGCTGCATAGCGTGGAAACAACGTATCCAGGAACGTTAGGCGCGCAATGGGCGGCTGCTGAAGCTGTACGTTTGCTGGCCGGATGGGCACCAACGCAGGCGCTGACTCGGTTTGATAGCCTGCCGCCTACTAACCCGCGTTATGCCGAAGTGGTGCATGTGTTGCGTCGGGAACTGGCCCGTCGCGAGGGGCAAGCAGCCAGTGTGCGTTGGCTGGAAGCAGTGAAAGCCCGCATGCCCACACCCGCATTGCGAACGTCTATTCAGGCTGAGCTGGTGTTGGCCTACATGGACAGCTTGCAGGATGAAGCAGCACGGGCCGCTTTAGCAGAAGTGGCGCGTATGGCGCCCGATAGCGCCTGGCAAGCATGGGTAAGCCGGGTGCGTTATGAGCTTGATCACCTGCGGCCCGGTATGGAAGCCCCATTTTTTGTGGTCACTACACGGGAAGGACGAACGCTTACGCTCGACGGCTTGCGGGGTAGCTATGTAGTACTCGAGTTTTTCTGGCCCGAAGATCCGGTATACCTGAATGAGCTGCCATATCGCAATGCCTTGGCTACGGCGTATCGGCAGCTTCCGTTAAATGTGCTGTCGCTGTCGCTTGAACCCGACACGCTGGTCAACGAGGCCTTCTACGAACGCTTTGTACAGGCCGGCCAGGCGGCCATTTTACCCCGAGGTTGGGAAGATCCCCTGGTAGAGCGCTATAGCATTACTATCCTACCCACGCGCTGGCTGATTGGCCCCGACGGTCGTCTACTGGGGCGCTTTGAAGGGCCCGGAGCGCTTGTTTCTCTGCAACAGGCGTTAGCACGCCTGCAGCCCATCCCACCATCCTAAACCCCTTGTTTTATGCTCGTTGCTGGAAACTGGAAGATGCATACCGACCGGGAAGAGGCCATTGCGCTGGCCCAGGCTATTGTGGCTAACCTAGGCGATCCTGGTCTTGTTCATGTCGCCGTCTGTCCTCCATTTGTTAATTTAGAAGTTGTACGGCAAGTGCTTGAGGGATCCCCAATTCAGCTGGGTGCCCAGAACATGCACTACGAAGAGGCCGGTGCTTATACAGGGGAAGTTTCGGCTGCTATGCTACGGGCTGTAGGATGCCGGTACGTCATTCTGGGACACTCAGAGCGCCGCCAGTATTTTGGCGAAACAGATGCGCTGGTCAATCGCAAGGTCAAACGCGCATTGCAGTATGGTCTGGTGCCAATTGTCTGCGTAGGTGAAACCCTTGAAGAACGTCAGGCGGGCCAAGCCGAGGCGGTGGTTACGTGTCAACTTCAAGGTGTACTGGAAAGCATTGAGCTGACATCGGCCGAGGCACTGGTAATTGCTTACGAACCGGTGTGGGCAATCGGGACCGGCCATACGGCAACGCCAGCCCAAGCGCAGGAAATGCATGCATTGATCCGGCAGCTGCTCGTGTCGCGCTACGGCGATGCCATAGGTCGGGCACTTCATATTCTTTATGGGGGTAGTGTAAAACCGGACAATGCCGCAGCCCTTTTTGCTCAGCCAGACGTTGATGGAGGCCTCATTGGTGGGGCAAGCCTCAAGGCAGCTGATTTTATCGAGATTGTTCGTGCTGCTCAGAGCTGAAAGCGTCTGGCACTAGGCTTCCTGGTGCCGGGCATGACGCGTAAAACGGCGTATCACCTGGTGCTCATGAGCGTGGTGATGGGCTGGCTGCTCGGGTGTCGCAGCACGCAGCCCATCCCAATATACCGGCAAGAAGCCGGGGGGCCGGCTTTTGCGCTTGAGGCCATTCCCGTGCTGCGCGAAGGTCGGCCGGGTATAGCGCTCTACGTTGGTTTACGGCCACGTACGCTGATCTTTACCCATGCCGATACCGCCTACCGGGCTGTTTTTGAGATTCTAGTGCGGTTTTGGGGAACGGATGGGCGGCTGCACCATGAGCAGGCTTACGACGACACGCTCTGGGTCCGCACGTTTGCTGCAACGCAGACCTATAACCTGTCTGTCTGGCATCGCTTCATTCCTTACCGATCGGGCCTCTATCGGTTAGAAGTGCGCGTTACCGATCGGAATACAAAGCGGTATACCATACAGCGGCGAGCAGTGCAGCTTCCTGAGGCTGTTCAAGCTACGTTAAGCCCAGTATGGTTTGAACGCAGGACGGCTGCAGGGCGCTATGAAGTTTGGCCCGAATGGCATTTTCCGGCAGGCCAGGATTCACTTCGGGCAGCCGTTGAACTGTATTCTCCGGCGCCTGTTCATCGAATCCAGGTACAGATGGTGCTGCTGCGCTTTCCTACCGATACCAGCGCCGCCCGCCCTCCTTATGATCTCATGCCCGCACCTGGAGCATTGGGCTACTTGGGCGTCTGGTACGACCGGCCTGAAACGCTGCAGGTTACGCATCGCGAAATTGTAGAACCGGCCGCAGCGGTGCACCTTACGTTTCAGCTACCCCCGCTTGTTGAACGCGGTGTTTATCGCGTTGAAGTAAACGCGCATTCCGAAAACCAAAAGCGACCGGCGCTGAGTCGGCGCGAACTGGTAGTGCATGGTCCTACCTTTCCTCACGTGCAGAGGCTTTCCGATCTGATTGCTGCCCTTACCTATTTGACTGATCCTAACGAACAGCGTGCGCTTGAGACAGCTCCGACACCAGCCGAAAGGCGCGCACGCTTCGATGCGTTTTGGGGGCGTTTGATTGGCGACCGCCGCAAAGCAGCCCGCTTGCTCCGCCTTTATTATGAACGTGTCGAACAAGCGAATTTGCAGTTTACCGCCTTCAAAGAAGGGTGGCGCACCGATCGGGGGATGATCTACATCCTTTTAGGTCCTCCTTTAGCCGTTGAAAACCATCCCGACGAACAGGTCTGGTATTACACTTACAGCGATCAAGACCCTCGCTATCGCTTTGTTTTTGAACGGGTTTATTCTTCAGCAGCTACGCCAGTAGCGCAGTTTGTCCTTCGCCGTCAGCCGTATTACTATGAAATATGGCAGCGGTTGCGTGAGCGTTGGCGTAGGGGCCAGGTGCTGTAGCTCAGGTGCCGTTGGGCGGAACGTAAAACTGCCGGATTGCTCGGATGGCTGTTGGATCGCCTGAAATCTGTCGGGCTTTTTCTACAATGCAGCGCAACTGTTCTTCACTGAGCGGCTTGTCGATTGCACTAACATCGTAAGCAAAACCATAGCGGCTGAAGTCTCGGTGATTAGATTGCAGGTTGCTGGCACCGGCCTCGTAAATCGCATCGCTAATGGCTTTTTTTGTGCCACGCGCATCGCTGTGCACCACACTTAGCACCCAGTAGGGCGGTTCGGCTTCGACGCCAATAACCTGACCCGGACTAAAAACCGTATCCCGAACGGTGCCATATTTGTTAAACAGCTGGACTGTGCCGGCTACATAAGCAGCGATGCGGGGTTGCGCTTCTTCGGTAGCAGCGCCAATGTGTGGCGTGCAGACGATCTCAGGAATACCGGCATATGGGTTGTGCCAGACCTCCTCCTTGCTTCCTGGCTCATCTGGATAGACGTCGACAGCGGCCGCTTGCACATAGCCTTCCCTTACAGCTCGAATGAGGTCTTCAGGCGTATGTACAAAACCACGTGCTGCGTTGATAAAAATACGCGGACAGTTAGGTCCTCGCTCGGCGCCAAGTTGAGCAAAGTGCTCGTAGGTGATCAGGTTGCAATTGGGGCGGCCGTGATGATCTTCTGCTGAAACGTGTACCGTTACAAAATCAGCTACCCGAAAGGCTTCGCTTAGCGTCCGGCAGGACTTCCAGCCGAGCGTTACCCCAACTTCTCGGGCAACCTCTCGGGTGTCGTAAAAATATACATCCATGCCGAATTTTTCGGCCATTTGGGCTACTTGCTTGCCAATGTTGCCCAGGCCAATGATCGAGATCGTTTTGCCCAACAGCTCATAGCGTTTTTTGTTGTCTTTAGTCCAGACGTGCCGGTGGGCCGCTTCGTTTGCCTGAAATACCCGTCGGGCTAAACAGATCATCTCTCCAAAGACGAGCTCAACAACAGAGCGCGCATTGCTAATCGGGTCATTCATTACCATGACCCCTTCACGTGCACAGGCCTCTTTGTTGACCGAGTCGTCTCCAATGCAGCATAGAATAATCGCGGCTAAATTTTCAGAGGCCTGCAGAATGGGTTCGTCTACAATGAAACGGCTTCGTTTAAAGAGTAAATCATGCTGCCCTTCCCGCAGGCGTTGTATAACGACTTCCGGGTGCTGGACAACTGAGTCAGGTAGGCGTTCAGGTTCTATGCCTTGTGCCCGTAGATAATCGTCTAAGCTGGGATCCGGGCTTTCCAAAATGAGGGCTTTCTTGAATTGGCTGTTGAGAAAGCGAACGCCGTCAATTTTGGCCATATGGGGTAAAGCTTTGCTCGACTTTTCCGGAAACGACGCCTTCAACGCCGGCAAACGTCAAAAGGTGCAGCCTCGATCCAAATGTTCTGAAAGGGTAAACGCTTGGGCTTGATCCCGCAAAAGCGGGATGCTATTTTTTTGTGAACAGTCGTTCAATCCATGATGAATTGCTAAGCTTGGGAAGTACCGATCTGCGTGAGGCCATCCTGGAGGCTGCCCAACAGCTGCTGGTTCGTGAGGGGTACGGTAGCCTAACGATGCGGCATATTGCCCAGCGGGCAGGCTGCAGTGTGGGCAGTTTGTATCTCTATTTTGAAAGCAAAGAAGGCCTTCTTTTTGCGTTACTGGATCGGGCACAGGAGCGGTTGGCCGAACGCTTCTTTGCTCCGGAAATTCAGGCCATTACCGATCCCCGCCAGCGGCTTCAGGCGCTGGCGCAGGCGTACGTAGATTTCGGCCTAACGCATCCTGAGGCCTATGAGGTGCTTTTTATGTTGCATCCGCGTGAGTTGGCTTCCTATCCGGAAGAGCGGCTTGCGCAGGCCTACCGCCTGCTGGATCCTATTGTTGAGGCTATTGATACCTATGTTCAGCAACACCAGCTCGAAATGCCTGATGTGCGGGTAGCCGCGGTGGCTTTCTGGAGTGCCCTGCATGGCATTGTGAGCCTGTTGCTGGCTGGACGTTTAACACGGCTTTGGCTGGAAGTAGACCGAAAAGCCCTAATCGAACAAGCTATTCGTCAAGCTATAGGTGGTCTATGCCGACTTATGCGTCCTAAAAACCTCCACGCCCCATGATCCCACTTGCCGAAGGCATTTACTATATCGATCTGAACTATCTGGGCACCGATCAGCTCATTGCCTGTGCTGTGATTGAAACAGCGCAAGGACTGCTGCTGGTCGATCCAGGGCCTGCGGTGACGTTGCCTCATCTTAAGACTGCCCTGCAGCAAGCCGGTTTCTCGTTGGCCGACGTGCATGCGCTGCTCTTGACGCATATTCACTTAGATCATGCCGGGGCTACTGGTGCGATTGTGGCCGAAGCTCCTCACGTTGAGGTCTACGTGCACCAGATCGGAGCTCCCCACGTGGTTGATCCAGACCGACTGCTGGCCAGTGCTCGCCGCCTCTACGGTGAGCTTATGGATACGCTCTGGGGTGCGGTGCTGCCTGTTCCTCCAACCCAAGTCACTGCGTTGACAGGTGCGGAGAAACTTTGCTTCGGTAACCGAACCTTGCAGGTTGCCTATACTCCTGGACATGCCATGCACCACGTTAGCTTTTTGGATACCAAGACGGGCGTTGCCTTTGTAGGGGATACAGCCGGTATGCAGCTTACAGGTACACACTGCGTATTGCCGGTAACGCCACCGCCAGATATTCAACTCGAACCCTGGCAGGAAAGTCTTGCACGCTTGGCCCAATGGCAGCCAAAGCTGCTTTTTCTTACCCACTTTGGGCCTTCTGATACGCCAATAGTCCATCTGAGCGAAATGGCTCGGCGGTTACGGGAAATGGCCGAGGCAGTGCGGGCCGCGTTAGCTGTTGGAGGGGATGAGGCACAGCAGGCCGAAGCGTTTCATGAACAAGTTATGGCTGAACTTCGTGCTTGCCTGCAAGATGAAGCCTTGTTAACCCGCTACGAATGGTTCGGGCAACCGCGCGTAAGCTGGCAAGGATTGGCTCGTTATTGGCGTCGTAAGTCTCAACTTTCTGAAGCTTAGGCGTATGCAGCTTCCCGTTACGTACCGCAAGCTTGTTGCGCATAGGCTCTCGCCTTCTTTTCGTGAAGCGGCTACCCTTGTTGAAGTGCCTTTGCCCCAACCCGGGCCAGGGGAAGTGTTGATCCGGAATCGGTTTGCTGGAGTAAACGCTACGGATGTCAACATTACGGCCGGACGCTACCATCCGGGCCAAAAGCCTCCATTCGATCTTGGCGCTGAAGCAGTGGGAGAAGTAGTTGTCGTAGGGGAAGGCGTGCAAGGGTTTCGGCCAGGGGATCCAGTAGGGACCATTAAGCTTGGCGGTGGCTATAGCGAGTTTCAATGCATTCCGGCACGGCATGCTATTCCGGTACCTGAGGCTTCTGCTGAGGTGGTCAGCTTATTGGTTAGTGGGCTAACCGCGTCCATTGCTTTGCAAGAAGTGGCCCGCGTGCGTCCTGGAGAAACGGTCCTAGTGACAGCCGCTGCGGGCGGTACAGGGCAATATGCCGTGCAGCTTGCCAAGCTGGCAGGTGCTTATGTGGTAGGAACGTGTAGCACCGAAGAAAAAGCCAACCTGCTCCGGCGTTTAGGATGCGATCGGGTGATCAACTACCGTCAGGAAGACCTGAGGCAGGTGCTGCGTGAAGAGTATCCCCATGGCCTTGATGTAGTCTACGAAAGCGTTGGTGGAGCAGTCTTTGACCTATGCGTGGAGATGCTGGCCCGGCATGGACGGTTGCTCTGCATTGGATTTGTGAACGAATATCTGTCAGGGCCCCAGCCTGTAACTCAAGCCCGTGTGTACACGAAGCTGATTCCTAAATCGGCTGCGGTACTGGGCTTCTTTTTGCCGCATTACGTGGCGCACTTTCGCACACACCTGCCGCGGCTATTTCAGCTATATCAGAAGGGTCAGCTTCAGGTAGCTATCGATCCTACCCCATTTGAGGGATTGGAAGCTGTGCCCGATGCCGTGGAATACCTGCACGCCGGACGCAATGTGGGAAAGGTTGTGGTTCGTCTGTAATCGAGCTTAGCTATGCAAACGCCAATCTGGAAACGGCCGGCAACGCCAGAAGAACTTAACCGGATGGCTGAGGGCAACATGTTGGGTCATTTGGGCATCCGGTTCATTGAAATCGGCGACGACTACCTGGTGGCCACAATGCCTGTCGATCATCGCACCCAACAACCGTTCGGACTGCTGCACGGTGGTGCTTCGGTGGCTTTAGCCGAGTCGATGGGCAGCGTAGGTTCGCAGCTATGCCTGGATGCCGACCAATTCTTCTGTGTGGGGCTGGAGATTAACGCGAACCACATCCGCGCAGTACGTTCTGGCCAGGTGAAAGGCGTGGCCCGGCCGCTTCACATTGGACGCCGAACGCAGGTGTGGGATATCCGCATTTATGATGAACAGGAACGGCTGGTGTGCGTCAGCCGTCTGACGCTGGCCGTCTTGTCGCATCAGGAATAGCCATGCGGCTTCGAGCAAAAGACAGAGAGCAGATCAAGCAGATTGCTCAGGAAGTGTTCGGTGCCGGAAGCCGGGTGTTTCTGTTCGGCAGCCGGATCGATCCGCAGCGCAAAGGCGGAGACGTGGATCTGTATGTGATTCCGGCGCGGCGCGACAGCCTGTTTAACCGCAAACTGACCTTTCTGGCCCGCCTTAAGTTGCGACTTGGTGATCGAAAAATTGACGTGGTGCTGGCCGAAGATCCTTCGCGACCTATTGAGCAGACGGCGCTCCGGGAGGGCGTTGAGCTATGAACAGCTATGTACAGGCGAAGGCCCGGTTTGATGTATACGCACGCGAAATAACGCGGCACATTGAGCGCCTGCGGTATGCCTGGAGCCATCTTAATGAATCGCCTCCGCTCACGGAAAAGGCGATCACGCGCCTGCTTGAGCAGCCACAACAGGTCAGTTTGCTGGATCAGATTGTCTATCGCTTTGCCAAGATGCAGGATGCGTTGGGGCGTATGCTACGCTGGTGGCTGTATCTCAAAGGTGAGCCTGTCGAATCGATGTCGATGATCGACATGGTCAACCTGGCCAGTCGACTTGGCCTGCCTGTTGATGAAGAGACCTGGTTTAGGATGCGTGAGCTGCGCAACGCCCTGGCACATGAATATGAGGAAGCGCCTGCTTTAATAGCTCAGGTGTTCAATCAAATTGCGGAAGCGCAAGACACGGTGATCCGACTGTTCGAGGCCATGAAAGCCGATCTCAACTTCTAATTAAGCATTAAGCATATAGCAAGCCATGACGCAGGATGCCTTACTGCCTTCGACTTCGCCCGGGATGCAGCGCCAGCTTCAGATTTACCTGAGCGGGCTGGCCGGCGAGAAACCGCCGTTTCCAATGGCCATCGAAGCGCTGGAGGCACGAGCGCGCGAAGTGTTGCGGCCGGAAGCCGCCGCCTATTTGTTTGGTGGAGCAGGAGGCGAGGAGACGGTGCGGGCTAACCGAGAGGCGTTTCGCCGCTGGCGGCTGGTTCCGCGCATGCTGCGAGGGGTGGGGCGGCGTGACCTGAGCGTGGAGCTACTGGGTCGCCGGCTGCCGGCACCCGTGCTGCTGGCGCCCATTGGGGTGCAGGGCATCCTGCATCCGGAGGGGGAGCTGGCCGTGGCGCGGGCCGCTGCGGCCGTAGGCCTGCCCTTCGTGCTCAGTACGGTTTCTTCGCAGCCGCTCGAAGCGGTGGCCGAGGCCATGGGCCCGGCGCCGCGCTGGTTCCAGCTTTACTGGGGACGGGATCCGGAGCTGACCGTCAGCCTGATCCGTCGCGCCGAAGCGGCTGGCTACGAAGCCCTCGTTGTAACCCTCGACACCACGCTCCTGGCCTGGCGCGAGCAGGATCTGGCGCATGCTTACCTGCCGTTTTTGCAAGGCGAAGGGTTGGCAAACTACTTCTCCGATCCGGTCTTTCGAAGCCGACTCGACGAACCGCCCGAGGCCAACCCGACGGCCGCTATCCTGATGTTCGCCCGTGTGTTTTCCAATCCGGATCTGACCTGGGACGATCTGGCCTTTTTGAAAGAAAACACCCGATTGCCGATTCTGCTGAAGGGGATCCTGCATCCGGACGATGCCTTGCGGGCGGCCGAGGCTGGCGTGGCCGGCGTGATTGTCTCAAACCACGGGGGCCGCCAGGTGGACGGGGCGATCGCGGCGCTCGAAGCGTTGCCTGCCGTGGTGGACGCGGTGGGAGAACGGCTGATCGTGCTATTCGATAGTGGTATCCGGCGGTCGGCCGATGTGCTCAAGGCCACGGCACTGGGTGCCCGGGCCGTCCTGCTGGGAAGGCCGTATGCATGCGGACTGGCCGTCGGCGGCGAAGCCGGGGTGCGTTTCGTGCTGGAAAATCTGCTGGCCGAGCTTGATCTGGCGCTGGGTCTGATTGGCTGCCGGAGCTGGGACGAGGTGGACCGCTCGGTGTTGCACGCAGGCTCATGAGGTAGCCAACTGCCTGCTGCAAGCCAGCGTGGAAGTGCTACCAAGCGCAGGCCACTTTCCCATGGTGGAAGCGCCGGAGGAAGTGCGGGTATTGCTTGAACGATTTCTTTCTCTCGAAAAGTGCGTTTCCATATGAAAGCCTGCATTATCGGAGCAGGGCCTTCGGGACTGGTCACGGCCAAGGTGCTCTATCAGCGCGGTCTGCCGTTCGACTGCTTTGAGAAGGGATCCGACATTGGCGGGCTCTGGCGCTACGAGAACGATAGCGGGCTTTCTCCGACCTATGCCTCACTGCACACGAACACTTCCAAGACGAAGACGGCCTTCTCGGACTTTCCGATGCCGGACGAGTACCCGGACTTCCCCTCACATGCGCAGTTGCTGGCTTATTTTGAGCACTACGCGGATCATTTTGGCTTTCGGCACAGGATCACGTTCCGGACCGAGGTGGTGCGCGTTGAACCAACTAGGGGTGGCACCTACGACGTGACGGTCCGCCACCGCGATACCGGTGCTACCCGCACCGAACGCTACGGCGCCGTCCTTGTGGCCTGTGGACACCACTGGCAGCCGAACTGGCCGGTAGTGCCGGGCCACTTTGAGGGCAAGGTGATGCACGCCCGTGATTATCGGACGCCGGACGTGCTGCGCGGCAAGCGGGTGCTCGTGGTGGGAGCCGGCAACTCGGCCTGCGACATTGTCTGCGAAGCCGTGCACCATTCTCAGGCCGTCTTTCTATCGACGCGGCGTGGGGCCCACGTTATCCCTAAGTATTTGATAGGGCGACCGCTTGACCTGTGGCTAACGCCGTTTACCTCCCGGCTGCCGCTTTTTGTGCAGCGGTCGCTTTTTCGGTTGCTTGTTTATCTGACGCGGGGTAACCAGCGGCGCTACGGCTTTCCGGTGCCCGACTACCCACTTGGGGCCGAACACCCGACGATTTCTACCGAATTGCTACCGCTCATTGGGCATGGCCGCATTCGCGTCAAACCCGACATTCAGCGGCTCGAAGGCAGGCGGGTACACTTTGCCGACCATTCTACAGAAGAAATTGATCTGATCATCTACGCAACCGGCTACCGGGTAGACTTTCCGTTTTTTGACCCGACCTTTCTAGAAGTACGCGATAACTATCTGCCGCGCTACTTGCACGTGGTGCCACCTGATCATCCTAACCTGTACTTTATTGGGTTAGTCCAACCCTTAGGATCTATTATGCCGCTGGCTGAAGCACAGGCCGAATGGATAGCCGACCTGCTCGAGGGAAAAGCAGGATTACCCTCCCGAGAAGCGATGTGGCGTTGGATTCGCCGCGAAGACGCCTGGCGCCGGCGGCGCTTCGTGCCCACAAAGCGCCATGCCCTGGAAGTTGATTTTTATCGCTACCTGCGTCAGCTTCGTCGCGAGCGCCGTCGGGGTAGACGCCGCCCACCCCGACAGGCTTTGCCTTCAGCATAAACGTTCGCCGTAGCGTCATGAACTTGCGTGATCAAACCGTACTGCTTACCGGTGCCGCCCGAGGAATCGGCCAGGCTACGGCCCTTGCATTGGCTCGGCGGGGCGCCCACATCATCGGTGTAGATCTGCGGGCAGGCGACATGGACGAAACCGCCCGTCAGGTGGAAGCGCTGGACCGGCGCTTTGTCGCACTCGAAGCAGACGTGTCTGATCCGGAAGCTGTGCGGCGCGTGGTGCGCGAAGCCGAGGAGGCTGGCGGGTTCTCCGTGCTGGTAAACAACGCAGGGGTGCTGCCAAGTGGACCGTTTGCCGAAACCGACTTTTCGGTATGGGCCCGGACGATTGAGGTGGACCTGACGGGCCTGATGGCGCTGACGCATGCAGCGCTGCCGCATCTGCTGCGCGAGCCCCAGGCGCATATTGTAAACATCGCCAGCATTGCCGGAAAGTTCGGGGCCTCGGGGCTGGCCGCCTACTGCGCGGCCAAGCACGGCGTGGTGGGCTTTTCGGAGGCGCTGCGCTTTGAGCTGCGCCGCACGCAGGTAGGTGTCAGTTGCATTTGCCCAACTATGGTACAAACGCGCCTGATCGAGGGGGTCCGGCGTTCACCACTGGTGCCGCTAGTCCGACCGGAAGAGGTGGCGCAGGCTGTCGTGCGGGCTGTCGAGCGCAATCTGCCCGAGGTGTTTGTGCCCCGTTACATGCGATGGCTGGTAGGGGTGTTGCCAGCTGTGGCACCACCGGTTTTTCGGTGGCTGGTACACCGTGACGCCGCCGCCGATGGCTGGCTTGAAGCTCGCCGACCGTTGTCTACGTAGAAATCGCACGAAAATCCAATCCGCCCTGCGCGTATAAGCGCAGCGCTGCATTCAGGAGCAAATTTAGAGGGTACAAGCGATGACATTGCCGTTTCAATACATCGAAGCAGTGCCGCAATATGTTGGCCAGTCGGTCACGCTCAAAGGATGGCTTTTTAACAAGCGTAGCTCCAAAGGGCTGCATTTTTTGATTTTGCGTGATGGAACGGGATTGGTGCAGTGCGTTGTCGCGCAGGACAAAGTTGATGCAGCCTCGTGGCAAGCTGCTGAAGCTGTGACGCAGGAGTGTGCGTTGGAAGTGACAGGTGTGGTTGTGCAGGACGAGCGCCAGATCGGTGGTCACGAGGTGCAAGTGCAAAGCCTACGTTTACTCAGCCCTTCGGAAAACTATCCCATTACGCCCAAGCCGCATGGCATCGAGTTTTTGATGGATCATCGCCACCTTTGGTTGCGCAGCCGCCGACCCTGGGCAATCCTGCGCATTCGCAACCGCGTGGTATGGGCTATTCATACGTTCTTTCAGGAGCGCGGCTTTTTACAGCTTGATGCGCCGATTCTGACGGGCAATGCCGTTGAGGGGACCACGACGCTGTTCGAGATCGATTACTTCGGCGATAAAGCTTACTTGAGCCAAAGCGGCCAGCTCTATGCCGAAGCGATGGCCATGGCCTTTGGTAAGGTTTACACCTTTGGCCCAACGTTTCGCGCTGAAAAGTCCAAAACCCGCCGACATCTGACCGAATTCTGGATGGTTGAGCCAGAAATGGCTTTCTACGATCTGGAGATGAATATGGCGCTGGCCGAAGAGCTGGTTGTGCACATCGTGCAGGAAGTGCTTCGACACTGCCAAATGGAACTGGCAATGCTGGGACGCGACGTTGCCGCGTTGGAACGGGTACAACCTCCATTTCCACGCCTAACCTATACCGAGGCGGTTGAATTGCTGCGCAGTGACGAGACAGCCCGCTTGATTGATGCCCGTATAGAGGCGCTTCAGGCAGAGCAGCGTCAGCTTGAAGCCGAAAAGGCTGAAAACCGCCGTCGTTACGGTCAAGCTAAACAAGCGGAAAAGCGCCGTATCGATGCCCGTGAGATCGAAATCAATCAACGGCTTGAAGAAATCGAAAAAGAGCTGGAAAACCTTCCGCTCTGGAGGGAGTCGGCCCGGAATTTCCAGTGGGGTAACGACTTTGGCAACAGCGACGAGACGGTGCTGACCTGGCACTTCGACCGGCCGATTATCGTGCATCACTTCCCGGCTGCCATCAAAGCGTTTTATATGAAGCGAGACCCTGAAGACGATCGATTGGCCCTAGGAATGGACGTTCTCGCTCCTGAAGGCTATGGCGAAATTATTGGCGGTGGTCAGCGGGCCGATGACCTGGCTTTCCTCGAAGCCCAGCTTGCAGCACATGGATTGCCTCGGCAGGCCTTCGAGTGGTACTTAGACCTCCGGCGCTATGGGTCGGTGCCTCACAGTGGCTTCGGACTTGGGTTGGAACGAACCGTGGCCTGGCTCTGCGGCGTGCACCATGTGCGAGAGACCATCCCCTTCCCACGTATGCTAGGTCGCCTGAAGCCCTAAAGACAGGGTGCGAATTCTAAGGCGCACTTCGTTACTTATAAAAAATCAAGCCAATGGAGTATGCTATGCGATATATCTATGTGGTTTTAACCTGTATGTTGCTGGGTCTCCAAAGCCAAGCCCAGGTTGTGCGTATGGGCCCTGAAGAAATTGGGGTGCCTACGCTTACCGTCCAGGGGGAAGGCGTTGTGCGTGTTCTACCAGATAAGGCCACGCTGCGTTTTGCTGTGGTTACGCGCGATGCCAATCCGGAGCGGGCGCGCCAACGCAATGAGGCAGCCGCGCGTAATGCCCTCAATGCCCTGCGTGCATTGGGCATTGAGGAGCGCAATTTGTTTCTCGAGACCCTTACCCTCCAACCGGTGCGTGAGTACGATCCGCAACGCCAGCGTTGGGAAGAACGAGGTTATGAGGTGCAGCGACAGGTACGCGTAGAGCTTAGTCAACTGGACCTGCTTCCAGAAGCCGTGATGCAGATCGTGCAGCAGGGTGCTAACCGACTGTTAGGGGTGCAGTACGATGTGTCTACACGGACTGAAGTGCAGATGAAAGCACTGCAGGAAGCCGTGCGTAATGCCCGTGATAAAGCCCGTCAGATGCTGACCGTTTTGGGCAAAGAGGTCGGTGATCCCATTCGGATCCATGAACAGAGTCTGGAATTCCCTCGTCCGCTATGGAATGAAGCCGCTATGCTGCGTACAGCAGCAACCGATGCCACCTCCGAGGCCTATGCTGCTGGTGAGATCGAGGTGCGGGCGCGCGTAGAAATTATTTTTGCTATTCGCTGAGGCCTTATCCCCGAGGCAGCAGGGCGCTGCTGAGCGGCCGATGCCAAAGCCTGCGATTGCAATTGCTTAAGCACTACGGGCAAAAGCTCGGCAAGGTGATAGGTGTGTCCGCGCATGGCGTGACCGGTTTGTTTGTGAAGGATAAAGGCAACATAGGGCGTAGCAGTGACATCTCTGTGTCATCATGGTTTTTGCGAAACCCTCAATCCGGGTCGTTGACCTGAGCAATAGGGGGGTGTAAATTGTTTAGTCTATGGAGGCAAAGTGATGTTTTTATGAGGCGGCTACGCTATGCCCTTTTTGCCCGGCCAATCAGCTTTCTCCTTATTGGAGGGATGCTGGTTACTGCTGTACCGTTGCCCTGGTCAGGGCAAGTAGCTGCCTATATTTCTTGGCTGGAGCGTCAGCTGCGTGGGCCAGAGGGGATGGCGGTACTCCGTTTAGGGTTACCCGAAGTGCAGCGCGTTGCCATTCGATCGCCAGAGGCGTTTGTGCAGGTGTTTGTTGCTGCCTGCGAGCGTGAAGGGGTGGGCGTTTTGCTGCGACGGGCGTTGGCGTTACCGGAACAAACCCCAACAAGTGTGGTGGTTGCGCATCTATTGGACCCGGTGACGCGTATGCACACCGAAAGCGCCACAGGTCCCTTGTGGCGAGCAGTTTCTTTGCTGTCTACAGGTACAGCAGCAGGCGTTTTTGGTTTTTTCGTTCCTGAGGGAGCATTGTTGTCGGCGGCAGAGTCCGCCTTATTGGTTCTTAGGCAGCTCGTTGCTCTCCCTACTGCTTGGCTATATGGTACGATTTATCTTCGGGGGCCGTAGAAGCTTGATGTTTTGCAGAACTTTGCAGGAATCATTTTGGGAGACGGTTTGAAAGCTTTAACCTACAGAAAGGCAGATGAAACGCAACGGGTTTAAGATAGGCATTACACTGGCGCTTTTGCTCCTTTGTGGCTATTACTTGTATCCAACGGTGCGTTATGCGTTGCTTCAGCGGAAAATTAATCAGATGCCGCCTGAGGAGCGGGCGCGTTTTGTTGAGGCAAATTATGGCACCATTCAGAACTTGCGTGAAAAGTCGCTAAAGCTCGGTTTGGACTTGCAAGGTGGGATGCATGTGGCCTTGGAGGTGCGCGTAGATGCCTTGCTGCGGGCTTTGGCAACGGATGTGGACGAAACGTTCGAAGAGGTTCTGGCTGCAGCCCGCGAGCAGGCCAGGCGGGGGGATGTGTCGATCATTGATGCTTTTGTGGCAGAATTTGAGCGACGGGATCCGAACGCACGGCTTTCGCGCTATTTCCGCAATCCCGATGCCGGTATTACGCGCAGATCTTCAAATGAAGAGGTAGCGGCTTATTTGCGAAAGCAGGCCGACGAAGCGGTCAATCGGGCTATTTCGATTGTACGAGACCGCGTTGACCGCTACGGGGTCACAGAACCCTCTATTCAAAAGCAAGGCACACGACGCATTGTGGTGGAATTGCCCGGTGTGGACGATCCGGAACGGGTGCGGCGTTTGCTCCGGGGAACTGCACGCTTGGAGTTTCGCTTGATGGCTGAGCCGCAGTTGCTGGCAGCCTCGCTACAAGAAATCATCGCGTTTTACGAACCGGATACCACAGCGCAGCCTGCAACAGCGACTGCCGACACAGCCCGTACGGCTGATACCTCGTTGGCCTCGCTGCTGGGCGAGCAAACCCAGGCGACCCGCCCCCAGAATCCCTTGCTTGCGGTGCTGCAACCGGTGGGACAAGGGGTAGTTTTCGGAGTTGTAGCTGGACCCGATACAGCCCAAGTGAATCGGCTACTGGGGCGTCCAGAAGTACGGGCCTTACTCCCTCCGGGGATAACGCTGCTTTATACAGCAAACCCTGTGGGTACCGATGCGCAAGGCCGACCGGTGTACTACCTGCTGGGTGTGCGTCAGGAAGTAGAATTGACTGGCGAAGCCATTACGGATGCGCGTGTTGATTTCGATGAGCTTAACCGCCCTCAGGTATCTATGACCATGAATTCCGAGGGGGCGCGTATCTGGGCACGCCTAACGGGAGCCAATGTAGGCAAGCACATTGCTATTGTGCTTGACAACGTGGTGTACTCCTATCCAGTTGTCAATGAGCGCATCCCTAGCGGTCGTTCATCGATTACGGGTCTGGCTTCTCAAAAAGAAGCCCAAGATATTGTGACGGTACTTAAGTCGGGGGCCTTGCCAGCTCCGGTGGATATCGTGGAAGAACGAACTGTAGGACCTAGCTTAGGGGAGGCCTCGATTCGCGCTGGCCTGCGCTCGACGCTAATTGGCCTATTGCTCGTAGCGCTGTTTATGATCTTTTACTATCGGACGGCCGGCATGATTGCCGATCTGGCACTGGTGCTTAACCTGATTTTTATTCTGGGTATTCTGGCAGCCTTTAAGGCTACGCTGACGTTGCCTGGCATTGCGGGCATTGTGCTGACCATTGGTATGGCCATCGATGCTAATGTGCTGATCTTTGAGCGCATGCGCGAAGAGCTTGCCACGGGCAAGACCTTCCGCGCCGCTCTTGATTTGGGGTATTCGAAGGCTCTAAGTGCTATCTTTGATGGCAATATCACTACTTTCTTTACAGGGGTGATCCTTTACTCGTTTGGTATTGGACCCATTCAAGGGTTTGCTGTCACCCTTATGGCAGGTATAGCTGCTTCGCTTTTTAGCGCTCTTGTAATCACGCGTATTGTGTTCGACTACTTGGTGCTGGAGCGTAAGCTCATGGTGAGCGTAGGCTAAAACCTATAAATTGGACTGTAACCATGCGCATATTCGAAAACATCAATTTCCCCTTTGTTAAGTACCGGAAAACAGCTTACCTCTTTTCCGGTACGCTGATACTCTTGAGCATCGTGTCTTTAATGACACGTGGATTGGAGCTAGGGATTGATTTTACTGGAGGGATGGAGTTTGTCGTGAGTGGGGCCAGTGCACCAGGCGCAACAGCCGTACGAGAGGCGCTGACGCCTGTGCTGGGCAGTGAGCCTGAGGTCAAGACGTTTGGAGAAGGGGATCTCTTGATTCGCGTAGCCGCCGAAGGAGAGATTGCCGAAGTCCAGCAACGCATTGTAGAAACCATCCGGCAACGGTTTCCAGGAACACAACCCGAAATTCTACAAACCGACGTTGTAGGACCCCGTTTTGCTGAGGACTTGAAGCAGGCTGCGCTGTACTCAGTGCTGGGCGCTATACTGGTGATCTTCGTTTACATCCTGATTCGGTTTGAGTGGCGCTTTGGCCTGGGTGCAGTGGTAGCGTTATTTCATGACATTCTCATTACGCTGGGGCTCTTTTCTTTCCTGCACGGATGGCTTCCTTTTTCATTGGCGATTGACCAGACCATCATTGCGGCGTTTTTAACCATTGCGGGCTATTCAGTAAACGATACCGTCATTGTTTTTGACCGCATTCGCGAATATACTACGATTTTTAAAACCACGCCCTTTGAAGAAGTGGTCAATCGTTCGATTAATGCTACCCTGAGTCGTACGATTATTACTTCGGGTTCAACCTTGCTGGTCGTTCTGGTCCTGTTTATATTCGGGGGAGAAGTCCTAAGAGGCTTTACGTTTGCGTTGCTAGTAGGTATTGGGATCGGAACGTATTCGTCAATCTTTGTAGCGTCTCCTGTTGTTATTGAACTCAAACGGGCAAGGCAGCAACGATTGGCAGTGGCTCGGTAAACAACTAAACAGGTAAAGCCTTATGAACTTTTCCATCGAAGAGCGCTACAATGCTGTGGTCATCACGCTGAAAGGCAACGTGATGGGTGGCCCAGATGGCGTTAGCCTACACGAGCGCATTCATGAGCTGATTCGCGAAGGAAAGAAAAACGTGGTGGTTGATCTATCGAAGGTCAAGTTTATGAATTCCAGCGGTCTGGGCATGCTCATCAGTGCAATGACCTCGTTGCGCAACGCTGGTGGTGATCTGCGCTTGGCCAACGCGGCGGATCGAATTCAGTCGCTATTGATTATTACGCGCTTAATTACGGTCTTTAAACACTACGACTCGGTGGACGAGGCTGTGAAAAGCTTTGAAACGGATCCACCGGTTCCGGTAGCGCAAGCGACCTGAACCGGTGTGCATAGCCGATGTTTTAAAGGCGACGGCCACGGCCGTCGCCTTTGCCATGTTTCACCCCTTTAGCTAACCTAGTCAGCGATGCCGGTAACGGTTGTGATTGGAAGCCAGTGGGGCGACGAGGGAAAAGGAAAAATTGTCGACTTGCTTAGCCAAGAGGTCGATATTGTCGCCCGTTATCAGGGAGGGGCTAATGCAGGCCATACGATTTGCTGGGGAGACAAAACGTTTGTCCTGCATCTGGTGCCCAGCGGAATCTTTCACGAAGGGGTTACGTGCGTCATCGGTAACGGCGTTGTGCTCGATCCGGTGGCCCTACTCGAAGAGATCCGCATGATCCGTTCTTTAGGATATGAAGTCGAGGGGCGTTTGTTAATTTCGCACAACGCCCATCTCATCATGCCCTACCACCGCAAGCTCGAAGAAGCCCGCGAGCGTTTTCGGGAGGCAGATGCCATTGGTACCACAGGACGCGGCATCGGGCCGGCCTACATGGATAAGTTTGCACGCACCGGCATCCGCGTAGTCGATCTCCTGGATCGCGACGTACTGCGTAAAAAACTTAAACAAGCCATCGAAGAGAAAAATGCCATCTTGCGCGAAGTCTACAAGGCCGAAGCGCTCAACGTGGATGCCATCATCGAGGAATATGTTGAGTTTGATAAGCTCATCGATCCCTATGTAACCGATACGGCCGAGTATCTAAACCGGGCGCTTCGGGAAGGCAAACACATTTTGGCCGAGGGGGCACAGGGATCGCTGCTTGATGTCGACTTTGGCACCTATCCCTACGTGACCTCCAGCCATCCAACCGTCGGCGGCTGTTGCACAGGACTGGGTATTCCGCCCACGACCATTACGCGCATCATTGGTATCGTCAAAGCCTACTGCACCCGCGTAGGAAATGGGCCTTTCCCAACTGAACAGAACAACGCGATCGGCGAGCGGCTGCGGAGCATTGGGCATGAATACGGCGCTACTACAGGACGTCCCCGCCGTTGCGGCTGGCTTGATCTGGTGGCCCTGCGCTACTCGGCCATGATCAACGGCTTTACGGAACTGGCCATCACGAAACTGGATGTGCTTACGGGCTTTGAGGAGCTCCCTGTTTGCACGCGCTACCGCTACGACGGCAAACTGAGCCAGCGCTTTCCCAGTGAAGCCCATACCTTGGAAAAAGTCGAACCCCTATACGACGTATTGCCTGGCTGGCAAGAAGATATTACCGGCGTCAGTCGCTTCGATGAACTACCGGAAGCGGCCCAGCGCTATTTGCAATTTATTGCGCGCTATACTGGGGTGGACATTCATCTGATTTCGACGGGGCCCAAGCGCGAACAAACCATCTGGTACGGCCGCGCACTCGTTGCTGCCTCAGCATAAAGCCAAACTGTGAGAACCCCACCTATCCTTCAGGGGTGGAACAGGCGCTTCCCTATTCGGAGCGTCTGTTTTTTATCCACCTGATGTTATCAGTGTTATGAAGGCTTACCGCCTTTCGGTCAATTTAAAACTGGGGTTGGTGGTTGCTGCCGTAGCCATAGCTGTGGCTTCGGTGGCCTACACCAACTGGCTGGCTAACCGATTGCGCGAGCGTGAGCAATTTTTGGTCCGGCTTTGGGCGGCTGCTCAAGAACAATTGGCTTCTGTCGAACACGTCAATCCTTATACTGAAGTTTTTTATGAGCTTGATCGTCAACTTGATACGGCAGTTATATGGCATCCGGTGCAGAAAGCCCGCTATCGTGAGGCGTTAGCCTGGGCGCGCAGCATGCCCCCTTCGTTTGAACTCACGTTGGCGGGGGAGATTGTTTTAGAAGGCGCGTTCGATATTCCTGCGATCATTACGGATTCAAGCGGTCGGCAGCCCCTTTTCTGGCGTAATGTACCGGTGCCCGAAAGCTTGGCAGGCCTTTCGCCCCGGGATTCAGCTAAGGCGCAAGCCCGCTTAGCGCAACTGATAGCTGAAATGGATCAGGTCCATAGGCCTATTCCGATTCGCTTACGCTTTGGCGATACGGAATTGGTCCAGCAGGTGCACTATGGAGAGTCGCGGCTGGTGCGACAGCTTCGCATTTTTCCATACGTGCAGCTTTTTATTGTTGGGCTATTTATTCTGGTTGGATATTTGGGTTTTTCGTATGTGCGACGTAGTGAGCAACGTAGCTTATGGGTGGGGATGGCTAAGGAAGCAGCCCATCAGCTTGGCACGCCGCTTTCAAGCCTAATGGGATGGGTTGAGTTGCTGCGTAGCGGTAGTCTGAACGCTCTGCAGCAGCGCGAAGCTTTCGACGAGATCGAGAAAGACGTTGACCGGCTTCGGCGTGTAGCGCAACGCTTTTCAGAAATTGGTTCGATGCCGCGCCTCGAACGGCAGCCGCTGGCACCCGTGCTGCACGCCACAGCCGACTACATTCGTCGGCGAATGCCGAGCTTGGGTAAGCAGGTTGTATTGGTTGTGGAGGCCCCAGAAGGGCTACAGCTTCCCCTTAATGCAGAGCTTTTCGAATGGGTAATTGAGAACTTGCTTAAAAATGCGCTGGATGCCATCGAGGGGTCGCAAGGTGAAATTGCCATACGCGCTTATGTACAGGGCCGTGCCGTCCATATCGACGTGCATGACACCGGCAAAGGCATCGAGCGGCGGGAATGGAAAAATATTTTCCGCCCCGGCTATAGTACAAAGAAACGGGGGTGGGGGTTAGGTTTAAATCTGGCCAAACGTATTGTGGAAGATTACCATGGCGGCACCATCGCCTTGGTGTATTCTAAGCCCGGCCAGGGCTCGACGTTTCGCATTACGCTGCCTCTGGGCTAAGCATTTCAGGAAGGAAATGCGATGCGCTCCCGAAGTGCCGCCGCATCGCCTTCTGTGATAGCTACATAGATATCATCTCGATAGCGCCAGATGAGCACTTGCTGACGACCCAGGATGTGCAGGTCGAAGTGCTGTTCTGCTTCAATTTGGCGCAGTACATCGGGGTTTAGGTGGAGGCGATCGCGATAGCGGTCCAATAGCGCGTAGGTATAGAGGTAGATCCAGAGCGTTTTGCTCGTAATGCGGTCCTCAAAAATGAGCACAGGCACTTCAAGACCGGCTACAATCCTGGCCAAAGCAATGCCCTGCAGGTATGCTCCAGCAATATCGGGCACGGTAACGCGCCAGGCCAGTGTTTCTTGTAGATAGCGCTCAGCGTCGGTTGCCTGACTAAACGGGTGTACTATGCGTAGCGAGGTGGTAGTCTGAATGGAGCGTTGGATTAGGTCTGTTGTGCGTAAGCTCGGCGGGGTAGTTTCGGAGGGCCTAGTACTAAGCCAAGCTGCCCAGCCCAGCAAGCCGGCCAGGAGCACAACGCCTACAGCCACCAAAGCACGCAGCGCGGGGTGACGCATTGGGTGGCGGAGAGGCAAGGCAGGGGTGGCTGGGCGTGGTTGATGCAGCCGTTGTGTGATTTCAGTGCGGAGGGAGGTCGGCGGTGGAGGGAGCAGGCGTGTCAGCGTCTGCTGCAGGTGCGTTTTAAGCAACGCCTCCGAAAGTCCAAACTCTAGCAGCGCGTACTGTCCAGGCGTAAGGATGCGACGCAGGGCAGCCTGAAGTGCTGCTTGTGCTTGTGTATACCCCGTTTGCGATTGGTCAAGCAGGGAAGCTGCTTCTTCAGTGGATAGTCCCATACGGTCGCACAGGTACAGCCACAACCGCTCTTCAGTGGAAAGAAGCGCCAGCGCAGCAGGTAAAGCATGACTGAGCAGGGATTCCGCAACTTCTTGATAAAAGGCTGCGCCCGACTGGGTTGCTGCGGCTTCAGGTAAGCGTTGTCTCCGCAGTAGGCGTTCGATGAGCCATCGGCGCGCCTGTGAGGGCTCTGGAGGAGTTTCTGCAGCTTCCTGATAGATCGCCATAAGCAGCTGCGCAGCCTGCTGCGGATTAGGGTGCAGCAGCTGCGCTAGCCGGTAGGCTTCGTCCAGATGGTTGAGCAGCGTCGAAAGAGAAGTTTCCGGAGCGTGGGCCATAGTCCAGTTATGTTGTTTTTTGAAACACGATATGTACAGACGCTCCCCGTGAAATATCCAGTAACTCAGCTGCATTACCGCCGTTGACGGCTACTTCCAGGTAGTCACTGCTGCCAAACAGCAACAGGGCCTCTCCCTGAGCTACTGCGCCATAAGTCGGGTGGATCTGATGAAAGATATGGCTACCTACGTAGCACCGAAACGGCCGGCCGTGGCCGTACTGTTCAAAGAGGGTGCGTGAGATATTCGTAATACAATTCCCGAAGCGGTCAATATGGACCACCCAACCTTGTAGGCCTTCGGGATTGGCCGAGGGTTCTACCCAGCGCAGCGTAGACAACCGCTCACGCGGTGTGCCGAGCTCTTCAAGCGCTTTGCCGGTAGCCAAATGTCCTGCAACAGGGGCAAAGATATCCCGCCCGTGGAAGGTTCGACTTGGAGTTGGGGTTCGCCAGAAGGCCGGGCGGTCTAATTCTACCAAGGCTTCAGGCTGCTCGGTACCTAAAACCAACGAGAAAATGCCGTTGTCAGGTCCTACAAACCGGTGTGCTCCATGACGCAGGGCCACCGCCCGTCGTTCGGTACCTACGCCGGGATCGACCACCACAAGGTGAATAGTCCCTGGGGGAAAATACGGCACGGCTTCACGCAACACGAAGGCCGCCTCCAGGACATCCTGAGGATGAATTTCGTGGGTAATATCGACGAGGCATGCTTGGGGCGCAATGCTGAGCAGCACGCCTTTCATAGCAGCCACATAGGCGTCGCGCGTTCCAAAGTCCGTAGTAAGTGTAATCAGGGGTCTTAACAAAGAAGCCATGCCGTCATAGCCAAAAAGTGGATGCGCAATTCTCTTAAAAGTACAAATAGCATTCCTCCAATGCCCATAAGCGAAACGAGATCCAGCGCTTCTTCGTTCATGACGTAAAGAATTGCTTGTTATGGACAACCGGTCAATAGGTATCCAGGGAGAAGATTTAGCTGCGGCCTATCTGGAGCAACAAGGCTATCGTATTCTGGCGCGGCAGTACCGCTTTGAGCGGGCTGAAGTGGATCTGGTCTGCTTTGAGCCTGTACCTCGACCAGAAGAAGGAGGCGAGATTGTGTTTGTTGAAGTCAAAACGCGTCGGGGACTTGGGTTTGGTCGACCCGAAGAAGCTGTTACCCCTGAGAAGCAGCGCCATCTGATCCGTGCGGCGCAGGCCTATCTCTACGAACACCATCTGCAGCGGGCACGCTGCCGCTTTGACGTCATTGCTATTGTGCTGCACAAGGACCGTTCGCCGGAGATCACGCATTTCAAAGACGCCTTCTGGGCCGGGTGAGTCGTTTCAGGCGGCTACGGTCACTCCGATGCGTGGGCACAGGTCGGCCAGTATGCACTGACTGCAACGAGGGCCACGCGCCAGACACACATAGCGGCCGTGCAGTACCATGGCGTGCCCAAACCACGTCCAGGCTTCACGGGGCACCAGTGCCATCAGGTCCTGCTCGATTTTGTCGGGCGTTTGGTGCGTGGTCAACCCCAGGCGTTGCGAAACGCGTTGGACGTGCGTATCGACGGCAATGCCTTCACGGATGCCGAAAGCCGTGCCCAGCACAATGGCAGCCGTTTTGCGCCCGACGCCCGGCAAAGAGGTCAATGCTTCCATACTGCGGGGCACTTCTCCGCCGTAACGCCCAACAAGCTGACGGGCCAGGTTGACAAGGGTCCGGGCCTTCTGACGATAGTAACCCAGCGGACGCAGGAGGGGCTCGAGTTCTTCCGGGTTAGCCTGGGCCAGGGTTTCAGCAGTAGGGTACCTTCGGAAGAGTTCCGGGGCAACTTCGTTGACTTTTTTATCCGTTGTCTGTGCGGAAAGCACGGTCACGATAAGCAGCTCGAAGGGATTGGACCAGCGAAGTTCGGTGGTGGCTTCTGGATAGGCTTCGCGAAGGCGCTCCAGAATGGCGCCGATGCGCTGGCGTGCATCTTCTGCAGGCATGGGCCGTCGCAGGGTTCGTTGCAAAGGTAGAATCGCGGCGGTAAATTCTGGCAAATCCTGCATTCCCGCAAGCGTGCCCATGCAATCGCTTCGCTACGAAGCCGACGTGGTGATTGTGGGCGGAGGGCTGGCCGGACTGGTAACCGCGCTGGAATTGCTCGAAAAGAATCGCCGCGTGGTGCTGCTTGACCGCGATGAGCCTGAGCGGCTGGGCGGGCTGGCCCGCGAGTCGTTTGGCGGTGTTTTTCTGGTGGACACGCCCCATCAGCGGCGGCTGCGCATCCAGGACAGTCCTGAGCTGGCGTGGAGCGACTGGCAACGCTGCGCCCACTTCGGCCCCGAGGATCACTGGCCGCGCCGCTGGGCCCAGCTTTACTGTGAACGCTCCATCCCGGTAATCTTTGAGTTTCTGGATCGACTGGGCGTGCGCTTTCTCCCGCTGGTGAACTGGCCGGAGCGAGGGCTTTACGAACCGCTCAACTCGGTGCCACGCTGGCACATCGCCTGGGGTACGGGCTACGAGATCGCCATACGAGTAATCGCGGCACTGGAAGCGCATCCGAACCGACATCGACTTGCGCTGCACTTCCGCCATGCCGTGACGGACTTCCTGCAGGAAGGCGGTCGTGTGGTTGGTGTCGTGGGTCAGGTGGAGCCGGATGGCCCTTTGTTTGAAGCGCGGGGTGAGGCTGTGGTAGTGGCTTCGGGCGGAATCTGTGGGGGGGACCTGCGCAAACTGCAGACGCACTGGTACCGGCCCTGGGGAGCACCGCCTCGCAAGCTCCTGAACGGTGCGCATCGCTATGCCGATGGCCTGCTGCACGACCGCGCGGCCGCGCTCGGCGCGCACCTGACGCATCTGGACCTGCAATGGCACTACGCGGCCGGGGTGCATCATCCGGCACGACGCCGCCCCGACGATGGGCTGAGCCTGGTGCCGCCACGCTCGGCGCTCTGGTGCAATGCGCACGGCCGCCGCATTGGCCCTCTGCCGCTTGTCGGTTACACCGATACGCGCTGGCTCGTCGAACAGATCCTCCGCCAGCCCGGCCAGTATAGCTGGCTTGTGCTCAACTACAAAATCGCCGTGCGTGAGCTGGCCGTCTCGGGTTGCGACTATATGGAGGCATTCCGTCATAAAAAACGCATGCGCATGTTATGGGAGCTGCTCCGGGGCAATCACCGGCTCGTCGAGCGGCTCATCGATGAATGCCCGGAGGATTTTGTCGTGGCCGACACGCCGGAGGCGCTTATTGACGGCATGAACGCCCGGAGCCTGTTCGGCCTTCAGATCGACGGCGAAGGAATGCTCCGTGACCTTCAGGCCTACGATGCGATGATTGCCCGCGGACCGGCTTTTTTCAATGACGAGCAGCTTCGGCGACTGATGAACTTTCGTACCTACCGGGCCGACCGGCTCCGGCTGTGCCGTTTTCAGCCGATTCTCGACCCCGGCGCAAGGCCTCTGATAGCGATCCGTTGCTTCATTCTGACGCGCAAAAGTCTGGGCGGGCTGAAGACAAACCTGGAGGGACAGGTGCTGCGGCCCGACGATACGCCGATCCCCGGCCTGTACGCCGTGGGTGAGGCGGCTGGCTTCGGGGGCGGTGGCATTCACGGCCGGGGCTCGCTGGAAGGGACGTTCCTGGGCGGATGCATCCTCACGGCCCGCACCACCGCCTGTCATCTTTAATCCAACCGAGTGCGCATCATGGCAAAGAAAAGCGGAGCCTGGCTCATCCGATACGCCCTGGAGCAATTGCCTGTGCCGTTTACGTTTGGCATTCCGGGCGTGCATGTGACGGAGCTGTACGACGAGCTGGCACAGAGCGGGCAGGTGCAGCCCGTGCTGGTCACGCACGAGGGCGGAGGAGCTTTTATGGCTGATGCCGTCAGTCGGGTGGCACCCGACTGCATCGGAGCGCTTGCCATCGTGCCTGCGGCCGGTGCGGCGCTGGCCCTGGGCGGACTTGGGGAAGCGTATCTGGCGGGCGTGCCCATGCTGGTCATCTCGGGCGGCGTTCGCACGGATATCCCTTTTCGCTTCCAGCTGCACGAAATCGACCAGAAGCAGCTGGTAGGGGCTGTTACAAAAGGATTCTGGCGCGCGACCCGGCACGAAGAGATTGTGCCCGCTATTTTCGAGGCCTATCGGACGGCTGTTTCAGGCGTGCCCGGCCCTGTCTTTGTGGAGGTGCCCGTCAACCTGCAGCTTTTTCGGGCCGAGGTGCCGGAGTTGCCGGCATTTACGCCACCTCCGCCACCGGAAGCGCCCGACGACGCTTTGATTGAGGAAGCGGCCCGCCTATTGGCCGAAGCCAAGCATCCGGGAATTTTTGTGGGCTGGGGGGCCGTTGATGCTACCGAAGTACTTGTTGAGATCGCCGAGCGGCTGGGAGCGCCTGTGGCCACCACACTGCAGGGGCTGAGCGCCTTTCCGGGAAACCATCCGCTCCATGCCGGGATGGGGTTTTCGCGGGCGGCCGTGCCGGCGGCCGAGCGGGCTTTTAAAGACTGTGATGCGCTGCTGGCCGCAGGGACGCGCTTTGCGGAAATTCCTACCGGCAGCTTTGGCGTACGTGTGCCCGAAACGCTCGTGCACGTGGACCTGAATCCTGAAGTGCTTGGCGCCAATTATCCCGCCCGCGTGGCCATTGCGGGCGACAGTCGGGTGGCGCTGCCCAGGCTGCTGGAGGCGCTTCGGGCAATGGGCATTGATCGCCGGGAGCAGCGGGAGGCCGCTGCCCGCCAGATCAAGGCCGATAAGCAGGCCTACCGGGAGGCCTGGTATCGGCATGACAGCGGCGTGCGGGTCAACCCCGCCCGGTTTTTCGATGCATTGCGGGCCGTGTTGCCCGACGAAGCCATCGTGACCGTGGACGACGGCAACCACACCTATCTGACGGCCGAACTCTTTGAAGTGCGGCGGCCGCGCACGCTCATCTTGCCAACAGACTTTAATTGCATGGGCTATGCCGTGCCGGCAGCCGTGGGAGCGAAGCTGGCGCATCCCGACCGGCCGGTGGTGGCCATTGTGGGGGATGGGGCATTTTTGATGACCGGACTGGAGCTGCTTACGGCCCGGCGTATGGGAATCGGCGTGGTCTGCTGCGTCTTTCACGACGGCGAGCTGAGCCAGATCTCCCAGGGGCAGGAGATTCCTTACAACCGCAAGACCTGCACCGTGATCGGCGAGGTGCGGCTCGACGGCATTGCGCATGCGGTAGGAGCCCAGTACGTTCGGCTGGAGGGCGAGCCTGCAGCGCTGGAGCGCATCTTGCGTGAGGCGCTGGCCCGGGCGCAGGGGGGTGACGTTGTCATTGTGGACGTCCCTATTGACTACAGCCGCCGTACGCGTTTTACGCAGGGGGTGGTGAAAACCGTGCTCGAGCGCTTTCCGACGGGCGACCAGCTGCGCTTTGTGGGGCGGGCCCTCTGGCGTCGGCTGCGGGGATGAAAGAGGGCGGTCGCCTGCAGGCGACCGCCCTGCTGTCACACGTCAAAGTACAGCGAAAACTCGTACGGATGCGGGCGCATCCGGAGCTGCTGCACCTCGTTATCGTACTTGTACTGAATCCAGGCCTGAATCACGTCTTCTGTAAATACACCCCCTTCCAGGAGAAACTCGTGGTCTTTTTCCAGCGCCTCAAGCGCCTCTTCGAGTGACTTGGGCGCCTGGGGTAGGGCGGCCAGTTCTTCGGCCGACAGGTGGTAGATGTCTTTATCCACCGGCTGGCCTGGATCGATCTGTTTCCGGATGCCGTCCAGGCCGGCCAGTAGCAGCGCCGAGAACGCCAGGTATGGATTGCAGGAGGGATCTGGAAAACGTGCTTCAATACGCTTGGCTTTGGGGCTGTCAGAGTAGACCGGAATGCGGATTGCCGCACTACGGTTACGGGCGGAGTAGACCAGATTGACGGGAGCTTCAAAGCCTGGTACCAACCGCCGGAAAGAATTCGTTGTGGGGTTTGTAAAAGCAATCAGGGCTGGTGCATGGTACAGAATGCCCCCAATAAACCACAACGCTTCCTCGCTCAAGCCAGCGTACTTGTTACCGTAGAACAGCGGTTGATCCGCTTTCCAGAGTGATATGTGCGTGTGCATGCCTGAGCCATTGTCACCAAAGATGGGCTTGGGCATGAACGTGACCGTCTTGCCATATTTCCAGGCCGTGTTTTTGACGATATACTTATAGTTCATCAGCGTGTCAGCGCATCTGAGGAGCGGCTGAAAGCGGAAGTCGATCTCGCATTGACCACCCGATGCTACCTCGTGGTGCTGGCACTCCACAGGAATGCCGATCGCTTCCATGTGGAGTACCATCTCAGCCCGGAGGTTTTGCAACGAGTCGGTAGGCGGTACGGGGAAGTAACCGCCTTTAGTAGTCGGTTTGTATCCCAGACTGTCGTGCCGGCCCCGGTTCCAAGCGCCTTCTTCAGAGTCGATTTTGTAGAAGGCATGGTTAGGGCCTTCATCAAAAGAAGCATGATCAAACACAAAGAATTCTGCTTCCGGGCCAAAATAAGCAACGTCAGCAATACCGGACTGCTTTAGGTACTGCTCGGACCGACGGGCAATGCCGCGTGGGCAGCGCTGAAAGGGTTCTAGTGTGCCTGGCTCATGAATTTCACCAATGAGCACAACTGTCTTATGCTGGTAGAATGGATCCACAAAGGCTGTTGTGGGATCCGGAATGACCAACATATCTGATTCGTGAATGCTTTTCCAGCCGCGAATCGAAGACCCGTCAAAGCCAACCCCTTCGTCGAAGTGTTCAGGTTCGAACTGGTCGGCAGGTACCGAAAAGTGCTGCTGCTGACCCAGAAAGTCGACAAATCGGATGTCTACCATCCGGGCTTCTTCACGCTCGATGAGCGCGAACACCTTCTGGATGGCTTCCTGACGGGTTTCTACCGGCATCTCAGCAATTAATGGGGGTGCCATACGCACTTACTGGTTTGGTTTTAAAATAATTCAAGTAAAAAACCTAACTTATTAAGACCTTATGGAATATAATCCTTGATTATTTACATGTCAACAGCATTTGCATAAACTTTAAAATCATTTTGGCAATGTGCCTAAAAAATAAATGATAAAAATAGGTATGGTCTGAAAAAGAAAGAAGAAAATGGCCTGTGGCATAGCCTTGGATTGAGCAGAGCTGAATTGAGCTGAAGGAGGTTTTGTTCGCCGGAAGAATCAGGCGCTGCATCTCGGCTGCAGGGTCGCTTGCGGTAAAGCGGTCTGGGTCTCTGTGGGCTTAATGAAAAGGGAGACGCTGCAATTCCTTGACAAGGCAAATGGTCAGGTTTATCTTTCTATTTAAGACAATATACAACTTAATCTGTAAATCACTGCCATGCAGCCTGATCATCCTCGGCTGTGGGAGTGGCGACATCGCCTGCTATGGTGCGTAGGGGGTTTGCTAGCGTTTGAAACGCTTAGTGGGTTGGGCATCTACCTGCTGCCGTTCAGCCTGGCCAGTCAGTTTATTGTGCTGCTACATACAATAGGAGGGTTGGTATTTACGATACCTTACCTCTGGTATCAGGCACGGCACTGGTGGATTTATCGGCGTATGCCGTGGAATCATCTGGTTGTGCTGGGTTATGCAGGCATGGGGGCTACGCTGGTGGCGATTGTTTCGGGTGTGGTGTTGACCATGCAGGCCCTCTGGGGTACGCGCATCCACTACGGTTGGAGCCGGGTGCACCTGTGGTCTACGTTTGCGCTGATCGCCACGGTCGTGCCGCATGTGGTCTGGATTATGGTGCGGGACCACCGGGCCCACAAGCGCGACGTAATCCGGCCGGTGCTGGTGGCGCAGCGACATTTTTCGATGGTGACAACAGCGCTAACGATGGGATTATTTGTCGTGGCGGTGGCGCTGGCCTATGTTTACCGGAGCCCGGCCCGCTATATGGAGTTGCCGCAAGATTACAGTTATCTCTATGGCCCTGAGCGGCCTTTCGCTCCTAGTTTGGCGCGTACGGTGAATAACAAGGCCATTCCGGCTCAAATTCTGGGGGGATCGGCTTCCTGCGGGCGCACAGGATGCCACGAGCAAATCTATAAGGAGTGGGAGCCCAGTGCACATCGGTATGCCGCTATGGACCCGCTTTTTCGGCGTATCCAGCATGTAATGGGTACGCAAAACGGGGCCGAGTCTACCCGTTACTGCGGCGGCTGCCACGACCCAATTTCACTGTTTAGCGGTACCAAGAACCTATTTCGGGATGACCTAACCAATCCAATAGGCTTTCACGAAGGGGTTTCTTGCGTTGTTTGTCATGCCATTCAAGAGGTTGATGTTCGGGGAAATGCCGATTATGTCATCCATGCCCCTCAGCCCTATCTGTTTGAGCGGGACACCAGCGGCATTGGTGTGCTGATCAGTAATTTCTTAATTCGTTCCTATCCCAAATATCACGTGGCAAGTCTCAGCCGACGGATGTTCAAAAGTCCAGAGTTTTGCGGCGCTTGCCACAAGCAGTTTGTCGATGAAGAAATCAATAATGTCGGCTGGGTTCAGCTTCAGAACCAGTATGACAACTGGCGTCAGAGCCGTTGGAATCATCCAGGTGATCCTACAAAGACAGTTGAATGCCGCGAGTGCCACATGCCGCTGGTGGATTCGTTTGATCCTGCCCGCGGGGACGCATTGGATTATAACCGCACCGCCAACGACGGCAAGCATCGTAGCCATCGTTTTCTGGGGGCCAACCAGTTCATCCCGGCTCATCTGGAGCTTCCGGGGGGGAAAGAACATGCCCAGCTTGTCGAAAAGTGGCTTCGGGGCGAGATTGAGGTGCCGGAGATCGCCGACAAATGGCGTGCGGGGGCGGTGATTCCCATTCAGGTGCTGGCCCCAGAGCGCGCGCGTCCCGGCGAGGCGGTTACCGTCGAGGTGGCTATGCTGAACAACAAAGCCGGGCACGACTTCCCCACCGGGCCGCTGGACATCATCCAGTCCTGGGTTGAATTGGTGGTAACCGACGAAAAAGGCCGTGAAGTGTTTGCCAGCGGACGGCTTGATGATCGCTATTTCATCGAGCCCGGCTCCTTTGTTTTCAAGGCGGAGCCGGTGGACCGCTACGGCAACCTGATCGACCGCCACAACCTCTGGGAGATGGTAGGCGTGCGCTACAAACGGGCCCTGTTTCCAGGCTATGCCGACCAGGCCCGCTACACGTTTACCGTGCCGCATGACGCACGCCGCCTGCATGTAAAAGCCCGGCTCTGCTACCGAAAGGCGAACCAGTTTCTGCTCAACTTCCTGTTTCCCGATACGACCATCACGGCAACGGTGACGGAGCTGTCGGTCGATTCGACCGTGATTCAGGTAATGCCGTAAGGACAATGCGACGACTTTCTCGGAGGAAGCGCCAGTTGCTGTGGGCGTTGGGCATAGTGCTGGCTGGTAGTCTGGGAGGAGGTGTGCTTGTCTGGAGCATGACGGATGCGGAGGAAGCACCCTACCGTCCAGGCGAACAGGTCGAAGGGGTAGTAGCGCGTCTGGAGCGGACGCTGCCGCCCGATTACCCCCGGGTGACGTTTGCGGACGTAACCGAAGCGGCGGGCATTCACTTTCGGCACTTTGCCGGTCGGCGCACAAGCCAGATTCCCGAAGACATGGGCTCCGGAGCTGCCTGGGGCGACTATGATCGAGACGGATGGCTTGACCTTTACGTGGTCAGCATGATCGGTCCGCTCTCGATGACGCCCGAAGAAGGCCAGCAGGCCGGCACCTGTAACCGCCTGTTTCGCAACAACGGCGATGGCACCTTCACCGACGTCACCGAAGCGGCCGGAGTGGGGTTTTGTGGCTGGGGCATGGGGGCCGCCTGGGGCGACTACGACAATGACGGCTGGCCCGACCTGGTGGTGACGGCGTTCGGGCAGAATGTGCTCTACCACAACAACGGTGATGGCACGTTCACCGATGTCACCCGCAAAGCCGGATTGGGCGGCCCCAAGGGGTTCTGGACAGGCGCTTCCTGGGGCGACTACGACAATGACGGCGATCTGGACCTCTATATCACCGGCTACGTCCGATACGTGCCCGTACGCAATGACCCTTCAGCCCTGGGCTTTGATATTGAAAACCCGCCGGGCATCAACCCCTCGACGTTCGAGCCCGAACGCAATCTGTTTTATCGCAACAACGGAGACGGCACTTTTAGCGAGATTGCCGTTCGGGCCGGCGTGGCCGATCCCGAGGGCAAGGGGCTCAGCGCTGCCTGGGTCGATCTGGACGAAGACGGCTGGCTCGACCTGTACGTCGCCAACGACGTGTCGGACAACACCTTCTTCCGCAATCGGGGGGATGGTACTTTCGAAGATTTGAGCTACCCTGCCCTGGTGGCCGATTACCGGAGTTCGATGGGTATTGCCGTAGGCGATTGGGACGGCGACACCGATCTGGATCTATTCCTGACGCACTGGGTGGCCCAAGAGAATGCGCTCTATACGAACCTTTTGCGGGAGCAGGGTAAGCTGCGCTTTCGTGACGAAGCGGATCAGTTTGGACTCGGCCAGATTTCCCTCGATTATGTAGGGTGGGGGACTTCGTTCTTCGATTACGACAACGATGGGCGCCTCGATCTGTTTGTAACCAACGGCAGTACGCTCCAGCAGCGCGACCGACCGCATCTGCTTGTCCCCCAAAAGGATCTCCTCTTCTGGAATCGCGGAGCGGATGGGTTCTATGACGTGTCGGCGGTAAGCGGCAGCTTCTTCGACTCGCTTTACGTGGGGCGTGGCGCTGCCTTTGCCGACTACGATAACGATGGCGACGTGGACATTTTTGTGGTGAATCATGGCGGCCGGGGGGTTTTGCTCCGCAACGAAGGAGGTAATCGGAATAGCTGGTTGGAAGTGGCGCTTGAGAGCCGCTCCTGTAACCGAATGGCGCTAGGCGCGCGGGTTCGTGTGGTGGCTGCCGGAAGGGTGCAGGTGCGTCAGATCGGCGCGCAAAGCACTTATCTATCGCAGAACAGCCCGGTGGCTCACTTCGGTTTGGGGACGGCTGTGCAGGTTGATACCCTCGAAGTGATCTGGCCGTGTAACGGACACCGGCAGGTGTTGACCGACGTGCCGGCCCGGCAAATCGTGCGCATTGTGGAAGATGTGGACACATGAGCGCCATGCCGAAACGCCTGCTTCTGGGCTTCGGGCTACCCGGGATTCTGCTGTTTGCCGGATGCACTTCGCACACGGCTTCGCAGGAATCGGCCGGGGTAAGCGAAGCCGAACGCGCCCGCGTGGTGCAGTTCTGGGACCTGTACCGGGAGGCCACGCAGCGGCGCCTGAACGGTGAGCTGGAGGCTGCTGCCGAGCTATACCGGCAGGCCCTGGCACTTGACAGTCTCCACGAAAATGCACTCTACTATCTGGGCAACACCTATCTGGAACTGGGGCGCCTGGAGGCAGCCTATCAGGTATGGCAGCGGCTGGCGGCGGCGCATCCCCGGAGCAGTCGCGCCTTTATGCAGCTCGGCCGTCTTGCCATGTGCTATCCCGAAAGCCCGCTGTTCGACCTGAAAGCCGCCCGGGCGTCGTTCGAAAGGGCACTGGCGCTGAATAAGGATAGCGGGCCGGTGCTGCATCTGGGCGAAGTGGCCCTGCTGGAAGGGCGCTTGGAGGAGGCGGCGGCGCTTTTCGACAAGGTGCGGGCCATGAACTTTCGCAGCGTGCCGGCTTATGTGTTTAGGGCCTATTTGGCCTGGCGTGCTGGGGATAGGGAAAGCGCTATAGCGCTGCTAGCTAAGGCTCGACCACTTGTTCGGCAGCAGATTGAGACTGCCCGCTTGCAACTCGAGGAAGGGAACACCCGTGTTGGGCGTGCCCTGGTAGCGGAGGAAGCCACCAAGTGCCCTCTTTTAGACTTCGACGAAGCCGCCTTGGCCGATACCACCCGGCCGCCGAATCTTGATCAATTTTTCCGCCTGATAGCGGATCGGCTAGAGCGCGTGTTTAAGGAGCAGTAGCTGGGGTTGGTCTTTTCTTGGTTGCGGGTAAGTCGTTGCCGCGGGGGACAAAGGCCTGGATGCCCGTAATCTCTCGGCCCAGAATCAAGCCGTGAATGTCGTAGGTGCCCTCGTAGGTGTTGACGCTCTCAAGGTTCACCATGTGGTGGATGACCCGGTATTCGCCCACGATGCCGTTGGCGCCGTGCATGTCGCGCGCCATGCGGGCAATCTCCAGCGCCTTGCCGGCATTGTTGCGCTTGGCCAGTGAGATCTGGGCAGGGGTTACCTTGCCTTCGTCGGCCAGCTGCCCCAGCCGAAAGGCCAGCAGTTGCATCTGGGTGATGTCGGTGAGCATGTTGGCCAGCTTCGTCTGGATGAGTTGCATGGCTGCCAGCGGATAGCCAAACTGCGTGCGCTCCATCACATAGCGTCGCGTGCGCTGGTAGCAGTCCTCGGCAGCGCCCACCGTCCCCCAGGCAATGCCGTAGCGGGCGTTGCTCAGGCAGGAAAACGGTCCCCGCAGGCCGCGCACACCCGGAAGCACGTTCGCATCGGGCACGAACACGTCCTCCATGACGATCTCGCCGGTCGAGGAGGCCCGCAGCGACATCTTGTTTTTCGTCTCCGGCGTCGAGAGGCCCGGCATGTCGCGCTCCAGGATGAAACCCATGATTTCTCCCTCGTCGTCCGGGTGCGCTTTGGCACGGGCCCAGACCACGGCGATGTCGGCAATGGGGGCATTCGTGATCCAGGCTTTCGTGCCGTTAAGGATCCAGCCCCCCTCGACGCGCCGGGCCGTCGTTTCCATCGAACCGGGGTCGGAGCCATGGTCGGGTTCGGTCAGGCCAAAACAGCCGATCAGCTCACCGGTGGCCAGTTTCGGCAGGTATTTGCGTTTCTGCTCTTCGGTGCCGTACTTCTCGATCGGAAACATCACCAGCGACGACTGCACCGACATGAACGAACGGTAAGCCGAGTCGACGCGCTCCAGCTCGCGGGCAATCAACCCGTAGGCGGTGTAGCTGGCCCCACCTCCGCCGTATTGGGGATCAATTGTCACCCCAAGCAGGCCCAGTTCACCCATTTCGCGGGGGATTTCCATGTGGAAAACGCCCTGCTGGTTGCCTTCAAGCGCGCGGGGTTCGAGGCAGCGCTGCGCGTAGTCGCGCGCCGTCTCCATGATCAGGCGATCCTCTTCCCTGAGCATCGACTCGAAGAGGAACGCATCGTCCGGGTTAAAGGGAAACGAACCCATGGTATATCCAACTTTTTGTGATGGCAAAATTTATCCGTAATTCCAGTTCACGCCACGGCCCTGCTCGGGATCCGGATAGTGCCAGCTAACAGCACCCTGGTCACAAGCGTACATGCAGGTGCCACATTCGATGCAGTCTTCAAACTGAAAGTGTACGTGCCCTGCTTCGTCGAGCGTGTAGCAGTTCGCCGGGCACACGTAGGTGGTCGCCTTGTGCGGGCAGCGGGTGTTACAGATGTTCGTGTCCACCAGAATATGCGGCCGGGCGTCCCGGCGGTCCTGGTTGCGATAGTTGACCGTTCCAAGGCGTTCGGCAATGGTCATGGCTCAAAGGGCTTTCCAGGCCCGGTAGGTGAGTTTTAAGAGCTCCAGGGGCGAGCTGTGACGTCGCACCACGTCGCGCAGAAGCTGGCGCAGCCTAGGAGCCGGACGGTTCTCCACGCGGAAGAACTCGCGGCCCAGGTCGCACACCAGACGCGGCATGCGTTCGTACATCACCGGCTCATGAAGCAAACGGACGGCAGCCTGGAAGTTCCGCATGTTCTGGAGCACGTAGCTCTGTTCAAGGCGCTCGCGGTAGCGGCGCAGCGTCGCAGCGGAAAAGTCGCCGGCCAGACGGGCCTCAAGCACAGTCTCGGCAGCCAGGATCCCCGAATGCATGGCGAAGTCCATGCCCTGAATGGCTTTCCCGGCATTTAGCAACAAATTGGCTGCCTCGCCAGCTATGAGCACGCCGTCGGCGTAGAGTTCGCGTGGCATGGCTCGCAGGTCGCCGGTCGAGACCACATGCGCCGAGTACTCGACCACTTCGCCCCCCCGGATCATGTCGGCCACCACGGGGTGCGCCTTAAAGTGGTCCAGTAGTTCATAGGGTTTCTTGCGCTTGCGGCGCAGATCGGCCATGCCAAGCACTAGGCCGATCGACACAGTCGTGCGGTTGGTGTAAAGAAAGCCGCCACCTTCGACGCCGTCGGTGATGGTACCGATGAACTCATTGGCCATCCCGCTGCGCTCAGAGAGCTGGAAGCGGTCTTCGAGCACCTTGCGGTCGAAACGAAGCACTTCTTTCACGCCAACGGCCATGTGATCGGCAGGCACGTATTCGGTCTGCAGGCCGATCTGGCGCGTAAGTAGGTTGTTGACCCCTTCGGCCAGAATCACGCAATCGGTATAAAAACGCTCGCCACCGGCCTCGACGCCCACGATGCGGCCGTCTTCGACGAGCAGACGTTCGACAAGCACGTCAAACGCCAGAAAAGACGTGTCGGCACAGGCGCTCTGGTCGATGGCTTCCTGCACTTTGTCGGCCAGCCAGCGGTCGAAGACGGCCCGCAGCACGGTCACGCCCATGTAGGGCGGCGTGTCGTAGTGGGACGATTTGAAGTCGATCGAGAAGGCCGACTGTTCGTCGAGGAAGGTCAGCCGCCGGTGGTTGATGAAGCGCTCGAAGCCGGCGTTCGGATCGTTCCAGTATTCGGGCACGAGGCGGGCCAGGTCGGTGCCCCAGAGCACGCCGCCCGAGACGTTCTTGGCGCCGCTGTAGGCGCCGCGCTCGATGAGCAGGAAGGGCACCTCGTGGCGGGCCAGCACCATGGCCGCGCTCAGTCCGGCGATACCACCGCCGACGATGATGCACCCGAAGCGTTCGGCTTCCATCAGCTTTCGGCCTTGATCCGGCGGATTTCTTCGAGGAGCAGGGGCAGGATCTGGTACAGGTCGCCCACGATGCCGTAGGTGGCGATGTTGAAGATCGGGGCGTCCGGGTCTTTGTTGATCGCCACGATCACCTTGCTTCCGGCCATGCCGGCCACGTGCTGGATGGCCCCGGAGATGCCGACGGCGATGTAGAGCGTGGGCGAAACCACCTTGCCGGTCTGGCCGATCTGGAGCGAAGCCGGAAAGAGACCGGCCTCGATGGCGGCACGCGAGGCCCCGATGGCGGCGCCCAGCTCGCGGGCCAGTTCTTCGACGAGCTGTTTGCCGGCTTCGTCGCGCACGCCGCGTCCGGCCGCCACGATGATGTCGGCCTCCGAAAGGTCCACCTGACCGGTCGTGCCGGTGATCACCTCGCGGAGCGTGGCCCGCAGCGTGGCCGTGTCGAAGTCGAGCGGTACCTCCACGACTTCGGGCTCGGTGGGGCTTTCGGCCGGTTGTGCGGTATAGGTGCCGGCCCGCACCGAGACAAGCACGGGTTGTGTGGTGGCTTCGGTGTCGGCCAGCACACGGGCGGCCATGACCGGACGCGTGGCCGTCACGGACGCGCCGATGTCGAACGCCGACACGTCGGGCAGGGCGGCGGCTCCGACGCGGGCGGCCAGCGCCCCCAGCACGTCCTTGACGGACTCGGTGGACGGCAGCGCCATCAGCGTCGGTTGTGCCGCGCGAAAGACGGCCGCCAGCGCAGTCAGCACCGGCGCGTTCAGGTGCCGGTCCAGTGCGGGGTGTTTCACCAGATAGACCTGATCCACCCCGTAGGGCTTCAGCGCTTCGACGAAGCGATCCGCCGCGGGGTGCAGCACACAGGCGGCCAGTCGGGCCCCATCACGGCGGGCCAGCGTGCGCACGTGCGTCAGCACTTCCAGCGCCGCACGGGTGGGGCGCTCCTGTTGCGTGGGAATATGGCAGAGGTAGGTGCTCATGGTTACAACACGCGGGCTTCTTCGCGGAGCAGACGAACGAGTTCACGAACCACCTCGGCCGGTTCGCCTTCGAGCTTGCGGCCGGACGCACGGGGCGGAATCGGTCGGTAGCCGGTCACGCGCGTGCGGGGCCGGAGCTGCTCGGGCGACAGCCCCAGGTCCGACAGCGTGAGCGCCTCGATGGGCTTTCGGCGGGCCTGCATGATGCCCCGAATCGATGGAATGCGCGGGTCGTTCATGTCGTTGGAGATCGTCACCAGACCCGGCAGCGCCAGTTCGATGATTTCCCGGCCGGCGTCGCCCTGGCGCGTGACGATCAGGCGTCCGTTTTCGTAGGCCAGCCCCACCGCGTTGCTCACGTAGGGGAGCCCCAGCAGCTCGGCCAGCATGGTGCCGGTCAGGCCCGCGTCGGTGTCCTGGGCCTGTTTGCCGGTGAAGATGGCATCGTAGCTCCGGTCCCGGAAAAAGGCGGCCAGGACCGTCGCCACGGTGGCCGAGTCCCAGTCGGACGGATCCGCTTCGATGTGATAGGCGCGCTCGGCGCCCATCGCCAGGGCTTTCCGGATCGTCTCCGAAACCGACGCTGGGCCAATAGCCACCACTTCAACCGTGCCGCCGTGCTGCTCAACAAGCTGCAGCGCACCCTCTACGGCCGAAGCGTCGTAGGCGTTCAATACGTATCGCTCAACGTCGAACTGCAGGCGCCCATCCACGATCCGGAAAGGCGCCTGAATATCCGGTACCTGTTTGATGCAAACGCAGATGTTCATAGGTTGGGGTTGGGTCACAGAGGATAGTATGTAGTTTACAAAATTTAAAGCTTTGATTCGGAAGCGCTTTTCAATTCTTTGTCGAAAGTGTAGCGTTGCTAACAGTGCTACCTCTCCCTAGGCTTTAGCGCAAGCTTTTGATCAAAGCGATCTGGGGCGACGTAGCGCGTGTGAAAGCGCAGCCAGTCCTCGGGGAAGCGGCGGTAGACCGGATCGTCCCAAAGGCGCCCCGGTGGCGTGTCGTAGCCGGGCATGTTGTGGTACGGAAGCGGCTGCACGGTGCGGGAGAACGTGGTGTTGTAGTCGCCGTCTTTGACCCAGCCGTCGCCGATGAGCACAAAGTCGCGCACCCAGCCTGCGGGTGGATCGGGCAAGGCGGGAAAGTGGAAGACGAGCTCATCGCCGGCGTTCATGATTACATAGCGGTCGTCAATGGCAGCCAGCAGCTCCCGTACGTCGCCAAAGCGCGTGTAGTAACCCTCGAGGTCGCGCCAGCGCTGGGCCGTAGCCGCTAGCGAATCGTAGATCGGAACTTCGGGCGCGGAGCGTTTGGGCTGTACGGTGGCCGAGTAGCCCCGGTAGCGCAGCAGGGCCAGCTTGGGCGCAAGGCGCGTGGTGCGGAGCGGAGCATCCGGATGCGCTTCGGCCCAGCCGATCCAGTCCCAATAGATCTCTAGGTTAGTGTGGAGCCGCACGCGGTAGGGGCCTCCTTCCGGGAGCTGTCCGGTCAGGTCGATCACAATCGTTTTCAACCGGCCGGCCGGAAAACCCAGATCCGGGTAGGCCACGCGCCAGCCGCCCCGGCCGTCGGGGACCTCGACGCGTAGGCCGCGCGGTCGGGGATGACGGCCCTGACTGATGGCCACGTTGATCGAACTGTCGGTAGGACGCAGCCAGCCATAGGCAATCAAGTAGAGCGGACGGTTGGTTGGCACGCTTTCGCCCAGCTTTAGCTCGATGAAGTGGGGTTCGGCAATGCCCTGGTAGGCACCGAGAGTAAACGTATCGAAGTAGCGGCCGTCACGACGCTGTACTTTTTCCGTTACATCCTGGCCTCGATGATCGTAGGCCTGGGCAATGGGCTGCACCGGGCCGGTTGTGTAGAGCCGGAGCTGGCGGGGTGGAAACGCAAACCGCTCGTCCACCCAGACTTCCGTTCCTTCGGGATGATCAACCACCATAAGCGCGACGTGGTCGAAGAAGTGCGTCTCCCACAGCTCGGCCGTGATGCGCACGTCATAGATGCCATTACGCGGACGAAGCTGGTCGCTACGGATCTTGATCCAGTCTTCGGTCTGGGCAATGTCACCGGTTTCCTGGGCGTTGATGCGCAACCCCAACGGCGAGCCCCAGATGAAGTCGGTCACAAAGACCATCCGCTCCCCGTCGAAGGTAAAAACCCACGGGCAGGAACCTTTCAGGCGTTGGGTGGCCTGGACGGTCGCGTTGGCGGCTAGGTTGAACTCGGCCTGCACATTGCCGTTGGGCCAAATGATGCGGGCTAAGGGGACACGTTCTGCCAGGCCCAGTCCGAAGTGCACGATTGGCCTTTGAATAAGCTGCTTTTGGTAGAGTAAGCCAGTACGGATTTCCACTGTGCCGCCGATTCCAAAGGCATTGACGCGTTGATCGCCTACGACGACGGCCTGGGGATGAAGTTGCGTCCAGCCGTAGGGTGCGTCACTTTGGTTGATCAGGCGTGCCGGGGTGCCGTCGGCTTGGCGAGCAACCAGGTCTAGGCGGCCGTCGCCGTCGAGGTCGGCTGCATCGAAGGCCTGTACGGGTAGGATGATCGGTTCGGTGCGTAATTGGCCCTGGGCGTTGGTGAGCCAGATCCAAGTTTGGAAAGGAATAGAAGCGATCAGGTCTTGGGCGCCGTTGTTGTCGAGGTCGGCGATAAAGAGGTGGGCCTGGCGGCAAGTTGTTTCCGAAAAGGCAGGGAGGTGGGTGGTGAGGGGTTGGGTATGCCAGCTTCGCCGGTAGCGGTCGAAGGACAGTTGCTGGAGGGTGCCGTCGGGCTGAAGTAAGATGAGGTCAAGCTGGCCATTGTGATCCAGGTCGGCGATTGTAAGGGTGCAGGCGGTAAGGGCAGGTTGCTGGGATTCAGGCATGAAAAGGCCTTGGCGTTCGTTGCGCCAGAGGTGTAGCTTTCCTTGTAGGTCAAGCAAAGCCAGGTCGGGGTCGCCGTCGCCGTCGAGGTCTGCCCAAGCGAGCTGGCGGATTGGGGTTGTGAAGACGGGTTGGAGGCTAAAAGTATGATCTCCGTTATTGCTAATCCAAAAAACTCCAGCATGATGGCCCACAAGCAGATCCAAATCGCCATCAAGATCAAAATCGATTACCCAGATCCCTGTTGGCGTGATGTTCCCCAGATTGGGAAGTGGTCGTTCTGCGAAATTCCCATCGGCTTCTTGTTGGTAAAGGCGCAGGCCCTGCCGGCCTGTGAGGGCCACATCCATGCGGAAGTCATTGTTGTAATCCAGGAATGCTATGCCCTGTAGAGGGAAGAGGCTGCTTACCTGTGGGCCAGGTCGTTTTAGCGTTGTTCCGTCGTCGAAGACCACGTTTTCTTTGGTGAGGTACAGCACAGAGGGAGAGGTATCACTGCTTTTCCAGATGACCTGAAGGGCTTCAACCGGGCCTACAGCCAGCGGCTCTATGCGGAAACGCATAAGGGTATCCGGTAGGGCAAACGTGGCAGCAGGTGGCTTTAGTCGCAGCGGGTCTGCCAGGGGTGGTGTGAGCACTTCAGGTGGGGGTTGTAGTTCAGCCAGGTCAGCCCGAAAAGCCGGATGCTGCAGCAGTGTATTTCGGAGAAAGGTTACTTGAGCGCGCAGACCGTTCCAATCTGACATGCGCATCATAGAAAGCAATTCATGCCATACGATTTGTGCCTCTGGAGGCCAGGTCGGTACTAATGGGTGGAGGTGGTCGCTTACGTTGTGCAGCACGTGCATCTCTTGAGTAGCAACTCCCCGTCGCAAGCGTTCCAGCCAGAGGGCTTGGTTATCGGGATGCTGGGCGAGGAGGCGGTCGAGCAGGGCATCGGCTGTAAGCGTGTCATGCGGCGAAGGCCGTTCTTCGAGCAGCTGAAAAAGCAGGTAGGCAGCTTCTAAGTCAGTCGGATCGTTTTTAAGGGCTTGGGTGGTGTAGTAACGGGCTTGGTCGGGCTGCCCTTCAGCCAAGGCCAGGCGGGCCAGCAGGAGCTGAATGCGGGCACTCTCGGGAGCCAGTTGGGCTGCTTTTTCGAGATAGCGACGGGCTATGGGCAGATCATTTCGACGTAAGGCGAGCAGTCCCAGGTTGGCCCAGGCTGCTGGTTCGCCTGGGGCCAGTTCGGTAGTGCGTTCCAACAGGGTGCGTGCGCCCCGATCTTCTCCTGCCTCGAGCGCAGCCAGCCCGGTGTAGAAAGCTACAATGGCTTCTTGGTAGGCTTCGGTTCCGGGTTCAGGTACCGACGGTGTGCTGCGGCAAGCTGCAGCAAGTAGCAAAATACTCAGCCAAAAAAGTAACTGGCGCATTGGGGTACAAACGGCAGTATACACCGTCCAAATTAAAGGATCTTCTAATACCGGGCAAGGCAAAACGGGGTTTAGCAGGCCTTTCGTATGGCTTCGAGGGTTGTGGTGTCTTCAAGGCTACTCAGGTCTCCGGGATCCAGTCCTAGATAGACAGCTCGGATTACGCGACGCATAACTTTGGCATTGCGGGTTTTGGGTAGTGCGGCTGTAAAGCGCAGCTCCCGGGGTTTAAGGGGTTTGCCCAGTGCAGCAACCACGTGATCGATCAGTTCCTGGCGTAGCGTTTCTGAGGGCTCATAACCGGGTTGGAGTACCACAAACACAACGACCTCCTCGCCCTTTACCTCGTGGGGTACGCCAATTGCAGCACTTTCGGCCACGGCAGGGTGGGCGTTGAGTACAGCTTCAAGCTCGGCCGGTCCCAGGCGCTTGCCGGCCACTTTGATCGTATCATCTGAGCGGCCCAGGATGTACCAGAGGCCGTCGCGGTCGATGGCGGCAAAGTCGCCGTGCACCCAGAGTCCTTCGATGCGACGCCAGTAGGTATCGAGGTAGCGTTCGCGGTCGCGCCAGAAGCCGCGCGTCATGCCGATCCAGGGCTTGCGGATGACCAGCTCGCCGACGGCCTCGCGCACGGGGCGTCCCTGCTCGTCCACCACGTCGGCGGCCATACCGGGTACCGGACCCGAGAACGCGCAGGGTTTGAGCGGACGGAAAAAGTTGCCGCAGAGAATCCCGCCGGAGATCTCCGTGCCGCCCGAGTAGTTGAGAATGGGCTTTTCGCGGCCGAGCACGTGCTCGAAGCACCAGAGCCAGGATTCCGGGTCCCAGGGGCTGCCGGTCGAACCCACCGCCCGGAGGCTCGACAGATCGTGGCGGCGAATGGGCTCCGGACCATGCGGCCGCAGCGCCCGGATCAGCGTGGGCGAGATGCCCAGATGCGTTACCCGGTGCTGTTCGACCAGTCCCCAGAGCCGATCGACGTCCGGGTAGTCGGGCGCGCCGTCGTAGAGCACCATCGTGGCCCCGATGAGCAGCGTGCCGAAAACCAGCCAGGGGCCCATCATCCAGCCCATGTCGGTCACCCAGTACATGGTTTCGCCCGGCTTGAGGTCCATGCACTGGTACATGTCCTGGGCGGCCTTGACCGGAAAGCCGCAGTGCGTGTGGACGGCCCCTTTCGGGCGGCCCGTGGTGCCGCTCGTGTAGATGACCATGAGCACGTCTTCGGCGTCGGTGCGGACCGTCTCGGCCTCGGCCGGTTGCGGCCAGACCAGCTCGTGCCACCAGTGGTCGCGGCCCGGGAGCATGGGCACCGGTACGTTGTCGGCCTCCATGCGGCGGTAGACGATCACGTGCTGCACGCTCGGGCAGTCGGCCAGCGCTTCGTCGGCCACGGGCTTCAGGTAGACCGGGCGGCCGCGCCGGTAGAAACCGTCGGCCGTGAACAGAAAGCGCGCTTCGGCATCCCGGATGCGGGTGCGGACGGCCTCGGCGCCGTAGCCGCTGAAGAGCGGCAGCACGATCCCGCCCAGCTTGATCACGGCCAGGAAGGCGATGACCAGCTCGGGCGTCATCGGCATGAAAAGGGCGGCCACGTCGCCTTTCTGGAAGCCCAGCGACTGCAGGGCGCGGGCGCAGCGGCACACCTCGGCGTGCAGGCCCGCGTAGGTCAGCGTGCGCAGCGTACCTTCTTCGCCTTCCCAGCGCAGCGCGATACGTTCGGCCGCGTTCGTCTCCTGCCATTTGTCCAGCAGGTTGTGGACGATGTTGAGCTGGCCACCCACGCACCAGCGCGGGAAGGCCGGTCCTTCGCTCAGATCCAGAATGCGCGTGTAAGGTCGGTAGAAGCGAATGTCCAGATCTTCCAGCACGGCCGGCCAGAACCACTCCGGGTTGTCGACCGAGCGGGCTTGCAGCTCGTCGAGCGAACCGATGCCGTGGCGGTTCATGAACCGCTGCAGGTTGCTGGCCGCGATCCACTCCGGCCGCGGCTCCCAGACCACGGGCTGGTTGAAGGGAAAGGTGGAGCTCTCCATAAAGCCAAATTTTCCGTTATTGCGTTTTAGTTCAGAAAACCTGAAAATTTCTGAAAATCAACCGGCCGTTCGTGTTGGCATGTTTGCCACTCGTAGTAAACGACAGAGACGGTCCTTCTGGCTATGTAGCTATCCTGAACTCGCACTTACTGATCCAAACTTAATTACCTAAAGGTGGTTGTGATCCCACTATGGCAAACGACGCCCCTAACAACTGGCGCGAGGCCCGACGCCTGCGTGCCTTCGAACTCAGCCAGGAAGGCTGGACCGGAGTAGCCATCGCCATGGCCCTCGGCGTCACCGAGGGCGTCGTCAGCCAATGGCTTCGTCGCGCCCGCGAAGGTGGCAAGGGAGCCCTACGCACCCGCAAAGGCACGGGACGCCCTCCCAGACTGGCCCAGGATAAACTTGAACGACTAGCCGGACTCCTGGTCCAGGGCCCTGAGCACTCTGGCTTTCGCGGCCAGGTCTGGACCCGGGCCCGTGTGCGCGAGGTCATCCGAGGCCAGGAGGTAGTGCGTTTTCTGCGCCACGTGCAGCGTCATGTTGGAGAGCGCCTGTTGGTGGTCTGGGACCGGACTCCCGGCGCATCGAGGAAAGCACGTTCGGGCGTTTTTGAGCGAGGAGCAGGGGCGGATTCATGTGGAGCGATTGCCGGGCTATGCCCCGGAGCTGAATCCGAAGGAGGGCATCTTCAAGCATCTGAAGCGGGTCGAACTGAAGAACCTTTGCTGCGCCCACCTGGAGGCGTTGACGTTGGAACTGCGCCGTGCGAAGGAACGGCTGCGGCACAAGCGCTCGGTGATCGAAGGCTGCTTCAGGCAAGTCGGCCTCCTTTAGCTCTTTTTGTCCGGATCAGTAAGAATACGCCGGAAGCGCTATTCGGTGCAAGTTGTGGTGAATCCGGGATGAATCTGGGGGGAAGGTTATAAAAAATCCGGGCGGACATTTTCGTCCGCCCGGATTAGTAGCAGCAGAGTGGATAGCCGGCCTTTACCGGAGCAAGAGCATGTGCCGGGTTGCCTGGAACGTGCCGGCCTCAAACCGACACACATACACGCCACTGGGCAGATGCGTGGCATTCCAGACGATTCGATGATAGCCTGCGCTCATTTCGCCATCGACCAGACGGGCTACTTCACGTCCCAGCACATCGTAGATTACAACACGCACCCGCGTTGCTTCCGGCAAATCAAACCGCAGTTCGGTCTGTTCCTGGAACGGATTGGGGGTGTTCGTGTGCAACGCAAACGCCCGGGGGACCGGCGGTGCGTTCGTCTTGCCCGGAGCGTCGGTGCACGTCGTAGCCGTGTTCGATGGGTCAGATTCCCCGCCCGTGTTGTAAGCTGTTACGTAATAGTGGGTGATCTCATCGCCACCACCCAGACATCCGCTTCCAATGTACTTGGACTGATCGATGTACGAAGTGGCCGTTGTCGAGGCAATACGAGAAAATGACGAGCAGGTGTAGTAGAGGTTCGAGCATCGGTAGATGTAATAGCCGGTGGCACCGCTGCTGGCGGTCCAGTTCAACTGCGGATGGGAACCCACCGGACCAGTGGTGACCGTCAGATTCGTCGGTGGGGCAGGAGGCGGAGGGGGTGCTTCCGGCTTTCCAAGAACCGAATAGGCAAACACTACATTGCTGGCGGTAGTCGGAAACCAACCCTTATAATATCCAGCCTCGTCCCAGACCTGGTAAATGTATGTCCGTAGGGTTGCGGAGGTGTACGACGAAGTAACTACCTGTACAAAACCGGTCTGGTAGTTGGGGGCTTCCGGACCCCATCCTATGGTTATGCCGGGACCACGTCCAAATACATAGGGCTTCTCCTGGTAGGTCTTTGGGAATTGTACAGTGGTTCGTACTTCATGACGTCTCACGAAATAAATACCAGAAGGTAACCCACCGCCTGTGTTGAAAATGATGATCGGATACACACCTGTGCTGCTAACGATCGTTCCTCCTCGCGCTGTATAGCGATCCAACTCCCAGGGTGGCCGTAACATCTCTAGGGCTCTGCGCGCATCAACAATACCGTAGCCGGTTTCTTCGTCATATCCTGGAGTTTGTATATCTCTGGCAGAAGCTTGAATGATTCCTTCTATCTCCTGAGGGTGGAGGGTGCTGTTTTCTGAAAGCAACAACGCTGCGACACCCGAGACGTGCGGTGCCGCCATCGACGTACCACTAATGGGTGGTCCGGTTTCGGGATTCCCTGCTCCCGCATAGTTTGGAGGCAAACCTGAAGCTATCATATCCGCAGTTCTATACGTAGGCATGGTAGATAAAATAGCCGTTCCAGGTGCCATTACATCAATTCCGTTACCGTAGTTACTGCCGTAGTACGGCCAAGGCCAACCAGGATCACCGGGCGAAGCTCTACCTCCGGATTTATTCGTGGCGCCTACCGAAATCACCCAGTCTTGGTCGTAATCAGAGGGATAATGGCGTTGCGTGGTATTATCATTGCCCTTAGCAGCCACAAAAACACGGCGCAACCGAGCGGCATAATTTATCGCGCCGCGGATTGTCTCGTCATACTGATACCCTCCCCAGCTATTGTTAAGCACATGGCAATTGTACTGGTTTGGACTGGCACAACTTACAATTGCCTGGGCGGCGTTTTCAGTAGTAATGCCGGTTGGTCCGGAAATTTTTAGTGCAATTAATTGAGCCCCCTTATTACCGCTACCGTTACGTGCATCATAGCCCCAGCCGCCGGCTACGCCGGCAATTCCTTCTCGCTGGCCGCCGCTATTCAGGTTATGCGTAAAAGCAGCAGCAATACCAGCTACGTGGGTACCATGCCAGTAATCATCAAGGGGATCTGCATCGCCATAGCCATAATCATATCCGCCTGTTACTTTAACTCCAAAGCTCCCTCCCAGGTCAGGGTGCGTGTAATCAATGCCTGAGTCTATAATGCCGATTCGGACGTTCCAGCTACCGGTCTGAATATCCCAGGCCTGTTCGGCATTGATACCGGGCGGCGGTTTCAGGGCCCATTGACTGGTAAAGTACGGGTCCGCGGGTGTGCGTGGTGGCAGAGGCTGAGGGTTCGAAAGTGGCACAGGTGCCGAGGTCCCTGAAAGCTGATATGCCAATTGATAAATGTGGTTGGGCTCTGCATAGATGACCTCAGGCAATGTTTCAAGCCGAGATATAAGCGCAGGCACGTCTACAGGAGCCGGAAACGTAAGAACGAACGTCTGCGAAAGGTCTGCTACTTGGATCTGTTCACCGGTTACCAGTAGCTGGAGTGTGTCGGCTGGTGTGAAGGCGGGGAACACTTTGCGTATCTGCTGCACCCCCATATTCCGCAATTGACGCATAACGCTCTGTGGCGCCCGAATCTGTTCTATAGAAGTTTGAGCCTGTTGTATTGGCAATCGAAGTGTTCCTGTTTTAAAATGCACAATGATCTCATTCGGTACGTATTTTCCTGCAACCCCTTCAGGAGAGGGAACTGAAATACCTCTACGGTCAATCCGCACAGGCCTTTCCTTACGCAATCGTTCCAAGAGGTCGGCTGGCAGTCTGGTTGCCGCTTCTTTCTGGGCATACGCGGTTCCAACAATCAGCCATAGGAGCAGGCCCAGAATCTTTACGCGCTGTGGCGCATTACATGTGAAGCTACGCATAACTGGTCCTCCCGTGTTTATAGTTTGGGCTGGTTATTGCGGGCACTTCCCTGCGCCTGCTCCCCTACAGCAGGCGCAGGTTTTTTATTTTCAGTTGTCATGCCATGGCAACACCTCCGGGCAGTAGGCTACCGGTCGTCCGGGCTGGTAGTCTTCCGGCCGGGTAAGAGGGTGCCGGTTAGAGCCATCGGCATTCATGATCCAGATCGTCCCGCTGTTCTCACCGTAGGGCCCATCATAGACAATCTGCCGGCCGTCGGGGCTCCAGGAAGCATGTGCGCCTTGTACCAGAAAGCGTCGGCGCTTTGAGATAGTATGAATCATCCAGAGACCATTCGTAGGATCAACGCCTTCAGCAATAGACCTGTAAATGATCCACATGCCGTCTGGCGACCAACTCGGGTAATCTTCCTGGCGTATGTCGAAGGTAAGGCGCCTCACGTGCTGCCCACTGGTGTCCATTATGACCAGCTCATCCACATGTCCGCGACTTGTATCTTCAAAAAAGGTTACGTAGGCGATGCTCGAGCCATCGGGTGACCAGCTAGGGGTCTGGCCCCGGGTAATTTTTCGCTTATTGCTTCCGTCGGCATTCATCACCCAGATTTCATAATAGTATCCCCCTCTATCGTAAAGAATGCGTTTCCCATCAGGCGACCAGGAGGGATTGAAACTTGCGCCTTCGGTAGTCAGCTCGGTAACCTCCCCGGAGAGCACCTCGACTACATAGAGGTTGGCCGCCTCATAAGCTCCGTAAATAAAAGCGATTCGCCGACCATCCGGGCTCCAGGCCGGTTTCCATCCCAGCGTCAGAAAACATCGACGACCTGTTTCGATGTCCAGCAGCCAGATTTGATCACCCCGGCCGAAGGCTGCTTCTTCGGGGGTCTGAGGCCGGTGAGTATAAGCAATGGTGCGGCTGTCGGGGCCCCAGGCAGGGTACATGTCGATGGTGAAGTCGAACACAGGTTTGATAGGGATGATGAATTCCTCCTTTTCCGAACGCAACAGGTCGCAGCCGCCGCTCATCCAGAGCATCAACATCAACAGGGACAAAGGCCCGGTCCTTCGGAGTTGCGGAAACACCCGGCCGGACAACCTCTCAGGAAAGCCTCTCGCAACGCTGTGTGATGTCTCGGCTTGTCCGGGAACTCCGAGCGTCTGGGCGGTCCGTCTCATGGTGTTTCAGTGCCAGATTATGCTGCGGGGATCTTCCTGGGTAACCGGTGTGTGTGTGTTTGCCTTTGTCGCAGGCAATCCCGGGCGATTTCAACGTGTCGGCCAGATAGCCTTCCGTGCAGGTCCGCCGCTGCACCAGATGTCTGACGACCGACATAGGGTACAGCGTCAACAGATGCCAAGCGGGCACGTACCTCGCCAGAACAATCCGGCGGCCATCCGGAATCCAGCCGTCCGACCTCAAGGCGACTGACCAGAAAGGATCCGGTGGCTTCGGGTTGAAGTCACAGTCCCCCGAGAGCCATCCCGGGAGTCCGATGAGCAGCAATCGAAGGCGCATGGTTTGCTTCCTGGCCGAAAAGTTTACTACTGCCCGAGCGTCCGATCTTACAGGAACGGCCCGGCTGAAGACCGGCTGCTACGACGGGCATCAAGACATTGCTACCCTCATTTTGCAAAAAAAAAAAGAGATTACGCAAGTGGTTTGATTGTAAAGAAATAATGAATGGATAGGACAGGGTCCTTAAGAACGACCGGTTTCGGACAATGGCCGTTCAGAAGATCACGCGCACCGAAGGAGAATGGCGGCGATTGCTGTCGCCGGAGCAGTACCGCATTCTGCGGGAGCATGGCACCGAGCCGGCCTTCACCGGCGCATACTGGAATCATAAGGAGCCGGGCATTTACCGGTGTGCCGGGTGCGGATTGCCGCTCTTCTCGTCGGAGGCGAAGTACGACTCCGGCACCGGCTGGCCGAGCTTTTACGCACCGATCGATCCGGCGCACGTGGAGACGTCGGACGACTACAGCTTGGGCATGCACCGGATCGAAGTACACTGTGCCGCCTGTGGGGGACACCTCGGGCACGTGTTTCCCGACGGCCCGCCGCCCACGGGCCTGCGCTACTGCATCAACTCGGCGGCGCTGGTCTTCGAGCCGACCGATCAGGCACCCTGAGGCTCCAGCCGCTGCGCCGGCGTCCGCGCCAGCATCCGGGCATCGAGCGAGTAGGGCCCGGCGCCGAAGACGCTGTAGACCACCAGCAGAAACAGCACCAGCGCCGACAATTCCAGCGACTGGCTGGTCGAGAGCAACCCTTCCTGCAGGTGCAGGAAGAAGGTCGCCACGAACAGAATGGGCACCTGCGCCAGCGCTGCCAGGCGCGTGAGCAACCCGACGGCCAGCATCAGCCCGCCGGCCAGATGGGCCAGCGCCACGTAATGGACGGCCGCCATGGGCAGGAACCAGTCCAGGTCCTGTCCCTCGACGAAGGCCATGATGCGCGAGGAGTCGGCCACGAACAGCCAGCCGCGCACGAAAAGCGCCACGCCCAGGTACATGCGAATCAGATCGTAGCCCACCAGCCGATGTGCGTCGAGCCAGCCGCGAAGATCGTCCAGGCTTCTCATAACCGGCTTTTATTTGTTGAGATTTCTTAAAAAAAGAGATATGCCGGTTGATGGAAAGCGTTCCGCTGCGCGGCATCTTTTTGTTCCAACGGGCGTTATGGCCCGACGGTATGCCGTTTGATGCCTGTTTTACAGCAGCGAGACCGATCTGACGTTTATAGATGAAGCGCTGGCAAATTCTCAAGCAGGAGTATCTACTCCGCCGCTGGTGGATGAATCTCCGGGTCGATCGCGTGCGGCTGCCCAGCGGGGAAGAAATCGAGGAGTTTCACGTGATCGAGTATCCCGACTGGGTGTGCGTGTTGTGTATGACGGAGGATGAGCAGCTCGTGATGGTGGAGCAGTACCGGCACGGGCTGGGTGTGGTAAGCCTGGAGTTGCCGGCCGGGGGCATCGAGCCGGGGGAAGATCCACTGGAAGCGGCCCGGCGTGAGCTGCTGGAAGAAACCGGCTACGCGGCGGAGGTCTGGGAGCCGCTGGGACGCTGTGCCCCGGAGCCCAGCAAACACACGAACCTGGCGCATATCTTTGTAGCACGCGGAGCGCGACAGGTAGCGGCGCCGCGGCTGGATCCGGGCGAAGACATGGAGGTACGCCTGATCCGTCCCGTCGAAGCGCTGCGGCTGGCCGACGAAGGCCGGATCGTGCACGGCATCCACGCGGCCGCGCTGTTCTGGGCGCACTTCCGCGGCATTCTACCCGACGGACATGCGAACCGGGCGGCCTGAGTCGTTTTTCAGGCAACCGGCTTGTAAAGTCGCAGGCATGGCGCTATGCCCTTGAAAAAGGTGGCCGGCCCTGTTGGAATCCTGCTGCTGGGGGCTTTCCTGCTGGGAGGCTGTCAGCTCCGGGAATCCTATCGCGTGGCCCAGTTGCTGGTGCACCGGCAGGGATGGGATTCGCTCCGGGTCGATGTACAGTTCCAGAAGCGACGGTGGCCGGGGCCGGCCGAGCCGGTTGTGCCCGATTCGCTCCAGATTCTGCTCCTCGGGGCGCGCTACGACACGCTGTATCTGGGAAATGCGACGGCGATCCCGGTGCCGGATGCCCGGCTGGGCGATCGTGAGCGCCTGCTGCTGGAAGTGTGTGGCTGGTTCGGGCGACGTTCGGTGTGTGACCAGCTCGGCCTGAATGCCTCTCCGAAGCGGGTGGTGGTCGCGCCCGAGATCGTCTATCCCTATCAGGGAACGACCGCCCGGCTTTACTACCGGCTGCATCCTCGTCTGGAGCGTCGGCGCTACGACGACGAAGGCTGGGAGCCACTTCCGGTGCGGCGCGTGCTTCAGGGCTATCTGCTGATGGGTACCGAAGCCGATCCCCGCAGTCGGCTCCGGATTCCGCTGCGGACCTGGGAGGGCGTGGTCGAGCTGGCCTCGTTGCCGGATTTTCCGGATTTCCGCTATACGCTGCAGCAGCAGTTCCGAGCGGGACGTCCGGCCGTTGTGACGTTCGAGGTGTACGGGGGCATGGAACAGCCCGAGTTGCTGGCCTCCCTCAGCAAACGGTTGCGGCCTAAGACCGAAGCCGAGCGCAAGGAAGAGGTGGCCCACTTCGTGAGCGAAGCGCTCCGACAGGTGGTTGCGCACCTCAGCGGTCGTCCGTATCCGGTCTGGCTCCGTGTGGAGAGCTGGAGCTTCAACCCGCTGGCGCTGCAGTACGTGGCGGAGGTATCGGCCCGCTGGCGCGAAGGCGGCTGGTTCCGGCCTTCCTGTGAGCTTTTCGGCGTGCTCACGGTAAACGAAGACGGTACCGGCGCTACGTTCCGGTGGGTGTCGGGCAATCGGAGGGCGGAGGAACGCTGGCGGCAGCAGGTCGGTCAGGAAACGTTGCGCCTTGCTGAGCTCCTTCCTCCCGAAGCTCCGGAAACCGACGAAGAAGTGGTCGTCTCCGGCTGGTAGGCGGCTTCAGCCTCCGTTGTCGTTGTTGGCCTGGACCGGACTGGAGAGCAGACGAAAGCGCACGGGCAGTTGCATGCGGACGCGCACCGGCTGGCCGTTCTGTTTGCCCGGAATGAAACGGACGCGCTTCAGGGCCGCCACCGCGGCCGAGTCCAGCAGCGGGTGCAGCGGCTGGATTACCCGGATGTTGGAGGGCCGCCCGTCGGGCTCCACCACGAAGCGCAGCACCAGCCGCCCTTCGATGCCGGCTCGGATGGCTTCTTCCGGATATTCGATGTGGATGTAATAGGCGCCCAGGCCCCCGATGATCTGGGGCGGTTGTTCGGGATTCTCAAAAATGACCTCGCGTGCCTGCAGGCGGGCCGGAGGCTCCGGGCGCCTGCGTAGCTGAAGCGCCTTCAGTTCGGACGTGTCGCGTCCTTCCTTTTTCTCTTCCGGCTCGGGAGGCGCAAAGCGCGTGATGGGAACGCCTGCGTCTTCTCGGGCCCGGGCTTCGAGTTGCGTGGCCAGCAACGCCAGGCGTCGATCTTCTTCGACCAGTTGCCACCCGATAGGCCGCGGTTTCGGATACCAGGGCAGGCGGGTCAACAGCAGGCACAGCGACAGTGCAAAAGCAAGACCGACCAGGATGCGAAGCGAATAGGTGCGCTCCCGCGCTTCCAGCCGCTCGGAGAGTCGGCTCCGGGGGAGCAGCGAGTCTGTGGGCCCACGCCGCATGACCACCTCACCCAGTGTAAAGCCTCTGTGAAAAAACTATGGCTTCGATGAAAAGTTGCTGTCTGAACAAACGACGCGCGTCTTTTCCAAAATTTGCCTAACTTCAGGGCATGCTCAGACCGAGATTCGTTCCACACAATCCAGGCAGGCGTATGCGGGTTCATCTGACGTTGTTGATCGCGCTCATTCCGCTGGCGCTTTACGGGCAGGAGCAGCCGCTGGTTTTTCGTGGCGCGCGGCTTTATCCGATCAGCCAGCCGCCCATCGAACGGGGCGTGCTGGTGGTGCAACACGGCAAGATCGTGGCGGTGGGGCCGGAAGGCGAAGTGACCATTCCCGCGCAGGCCACCGTCTACGACGTGACCGGCAAAGTGATCATGCCGGGGCTGGTCGATACGCATTCGCACATCGGGCGCGTGGAGGGAGGCGACCGCTCGGCGCCCATGCATCCGGCTGTGCGCACGCTGGACGCCATCGACGTGCGGCATAGCTCGGTGCAGCGGGCACGGGCCGGGGGCATCACCACCGTCAACGTGATGTCCGGCTCCGGGCATCTGCTCAGCGGCCAGACGGTCTACCTGAAGCTCCGGAAGGGCAACACCATCGAAGACCTGCTCTACTGCAGAGACCCGCTGACGGAGGTCTGCGGCGGGTTAAAGATGGCCAACGGCACGAATCCGCAGGGCGATCCGCCGTTTCCGGGCACGCGGGCCAAAGCGGCCGCGCTGGTCCGCCAGCAGTTTCTGAAGGCGGTGGCCTACCGGCGCAAGATCGAGCAGGCGAAGGGCGACCCTGAAAAGATGCCGGAGCGGGATCTGGACATGGAGGCGCTGCTGGAGGTGCTCGACGGCCGCCGCATCGTGCATTTCCACACGCATCGGCACGACGACATCCTGACCGTTTTGCGGCTCAAGCGGGAGTTCGGCTTTCGGGTCGTCCTGCACCATGTGAGCGAGGCCTGGAAGGTGGCCGACGAGATCGCCGCGGCCGGCGTGCCCTGCTCGATCATCATCCTGGATGCGCCGGGTGGCAAGCTGGAAGCCGCCGAAATTCGCATGGAAAACGGGGCCGTGCTGGAAAAAGCGGGCGTCGATGTGGCCATCCACACGGACGATCTGATCACAGATTCGCGCTGGTTTCTGCGTTCGGCCGCGCTGGCCGTGCGGGCCGGCATGTCGCCCGAGAAGGCTTTGGAGGCACTCACACTGGCAGGCGCCCGTATGTTAGACTTGGCCGACCGGATTGGCTCACTGGATCCCGGTAAAGATGCCGATTTTATCGTGCTGTCTGGCGATC